>CDYH01011421.1_pt1 | contig 120671 bp, 73 predicted proteins | sample 557561 | NCBI WGS metagenome assembly CDYH01 (sample SAMEA3182056, study PRJEB8094) | gut metagenome | biome: human; feature: gut; material: Stool; isolation source: human stools | place: Canada | collected 2012-10-31 | reverse complement strand
AACGGCGGGGAGAAAACGGCGGGGAGAAAACGGCGGGGAGAAAACGGCGGGGAGAAAACGGCGGGGAGAAAACGGCGGGGAGAAAACGGCGGGGAGAAAACGGCGGGAAAGAACCGCCGCGCTCCGTCCGGGCAGGCACCCGTCATCCGTCCCTCACCGGCAGAACCGCACGCCCCGGACCCGCTTGCGGTCCCGGCCCGCGACTTCGCGCTCGATGATGCCCGTCACAACGTCGGCGGCGTCGTGCCAGCGGTTGGCGCGGAATTTCCGCCGGTAGGTCGTCAGATGGGCGTACAGCTCGGGCCAGCGGAGGTTCCACCCCCGGGGCCACCGCAGGAGGTGCAGGACCGTCGCCGAATTGGAGAGGATGCGGGCCTCCTTGTTGGCGCTCTGGTGGAACCACTCGACCCGGACGCCCGGAGCCAGCGCCTGCACGGCCCGGGCGAATCCGCGGCCGCCGTTGTTGCTCTCGACGGCCGCCTGCCGCGTGTCGGAGCGCACTAACGCCTCCCCCACCAGCGGCTCGGTCGTCTCCATCGGTTCGCGCGAGTAGACCGCATCGGTGACGTAGATCACCCCGTCGGCATCGACGGCGTAGCAGATCGAGCAGAGGTAGTCGTCGCCCGTGTCGGCCGTGTCAGTGTAGTTGGCGCGGCGGACGATCTCGCGGGGAAGATCGTCGTACTCGGCGAAATTCAGCCCGTACAAAAGTCCCTCGCGGGACGAGGGGCGGCCCTGGTACATCGCCTCGAATTGCAGGGGGTCCAGCCGCCGTTTGGCCGCCAGCAGGGCCGCGCCGTGCTGCTCCTCCCACAACGCTTCGCCGGGCTGCCGGGGGTCGATGCCGGTGGGCGGACCGCTTTTCAGGGCCTCGAAATTGAGGTGCAGCCACCGGTCGGCGGGCAGGTTCTCCAGCTGCGGCCACTCGCGCAGCTCTTCGACAGGCTCGCGGGCCGCGAGGGTGCCGATCAAATCCTCCTCGTGCCAGCGCGTGAAGACGATCAGTTCGCGCGAGGCGTTGTGCATGCGGGTCCTCACCACCGAGGTGTACCACTCCCAGCAGTTGGCGCGGACGAGCGGCGAATTGGCTTCGAGCGCATCCTTATAGAGGTCGTCCAGCACGAAGCAGTCCACACGGTTGCCCGTCAGCGACCCTTCGCGCCCGACGGAGAGCAGTCCGCCCCGGCGGCCGATGATCTCAACCTCGTCGGCCGTGCGGATGTAGCCCGCGGGCTTCGCCCCCTGCTTGATGGCCGTGCCGGGGAAAAAGGCGGCGTACTCCCGCGATTCGAGGATGCGCTGCACGCGGCGGTTGAACTTCGAGGCCAGCGACCCCGAATAGGAGGCGACGGCGACCCGCAGGTCGGGGTCCAGCCCCAGCAGGTAGGCCGGGAGCAGCGTCGTGGCCCCGACGCTCTTGCCGTGCTGCGGCGGCATGGTGACGATCAGCCGCCGGATGCGCCCCGCGGCGAAAGCCTCCAGCACGCGGTAATAGGTCCGGTGGAAGGGTTGCAGTTCGAGAAAGGGATAGACGCCGAGGGCGAAATCAGAAAAAGTCATCAAGATAAGGTGAAAGGTTAAAAGTGAAAGGTGAAAGGTGAAAGGTAAAAAACGAAAAGTGCAGGTTCTTCAATTCGTTGCGACTTAAAAAACTTTTCACTTTTAACCCTTCACCTTTCACCTTATTAAACCCCCTTTGCGCGGCGCCGCGGCGGGCAGGTTTTTTGAGGGTGCACCCCGGCGGCAGCGCCGTGCCGGGAAGGGAGGGGCCGGGGTGCGGGCGGAGCGTCAGAGATACGCCCGCAGTTCGGAGAACGAGAAGTCGTTCAGGACCTCGCCGCCGTCGCCCGCGGTGTGGAACTCCCACCACACGGGCACCAGGTCGGCGATCACGTCCCGGTCGCCTTCGGGCAGGCGCTCGACCCGCCGGTAGACGATCACCGAAGCCGTCAGCCGGCATTCCGTGTCGCCGAAAGCAAACGAGAGCGAACCCGAAAAGTAACTTCCGCCGCCGATGGCCTCCGCCAGACGCGCGGCCACTTCAAGGTAAAGTTCCGTTGATACCGAATAGATCATTGATTATGAATAGTTTTTTGGAAAATGTTTGCAGAAATCGAAATAAATTGTTTAACTTTGTAGCGCAAAGATAAGTTCAATATTTGAATTTTCAATCGAAAAGTTAAAATATTTGATATAAAAAATTCCGATAAGACGGCCATGAACGAACGGGTGAAACTGATACGCAAACAGCTCGGCATGACGCAAGAGCAGCTGGCACAGCGGCTTGGCATCGGCAAAGCGGCGCTTTCGATGATCGAGACCGGCAAGGCGGGGCTCTCGGCCCGCAACCGCAACATACTGGTTCAGGAATTGAACGTGAATCCCGACTGGCTCGAAACCGGCAAGGGCAACATGTTCAACGCCGAACCCGACCTGACGGCCTACATGCACCGCACGGACAATTCGCTGCCGTTGCAGAGCGTGCCGCTCTATTCGATCGAGGGCACGGCGGGGCTGGTGCCGCTCTTCTCCGACCGGACGCAGACCAAACCCGTCAATTTCATCCACATCCCCAACCTCCCGAAATGCGACGGGGCGATCTACATCGTCGGGGATTCGATGTACCCGCTGCTGAAGAGCGGCGACATCGTGCTCTACAAGCAGCTGCACGACATCGACGACATCTTTTGGGGCGACATGTACCTGTTGTCGATCGACATCGACGGCGAGGAGTACGTGACGGTGAAATACATTCAGAAATCCGACCGCGAGGATTACGTGAAGCTCGTGAGTCAGAACGTCCACCACGCCGACAAGGACGTGGAAATCTCGCGCATCCGCGCCATCGCGCTCGTCAAGGCGAGTATCAGGATGAATTCCATAAGGTAAGGTACGAGCAAAAGAACGAATAAGTGCCATCGGCACACGGCTGAAAAGCGGGAACATACGTGCTTGCACGGCAATGTTCCCGCTTTTCGGTCGTCCCGCCCGCGGTGTTCGTTCTTTTGCCGCCGCCCGCATGGAAAAGGCGACGCGGCGCGCAATGCAATGAAACGACGCGAGGCAACTCAGCCCGGAAAAGACCGCCGCCCTATTGCGATTTGCGGACCTCCCCGGTCAGCAGCCAGCAGAAGTCGATTTGGGGGTAACGGCGGCAGATGCGTTCGGCGATCCCGGATTCGAGCGGGGCCTTGCCGGCCTTGATCCGGTAGAGAAGTTCGCTGTCGGGAAGCCCGATTTCACGGGCGAACTCCCCGACCGCAAGCCCCGAGGCGCGCAGCACGAAGCGCAGACGCTCTTCGTCGCGGCGAAAGTCATTGGTGCGGGGACGGCAGGGATGGGTGAAAGAATTCATGACACGGCGTTTTTTACAGCGCGCCCGAAAAACGAACGCGAACTACTGTTACATTATCCAACTTGGCGGCTCTGGTAAGCCTTGAGGGGGATAAGCACATATAGCCCGCGCCGTTGTGACGTAGGAATCATATCCCGTGCCAGTCCCGGCGCAGGCGCGCCGTAACAGCAGGAATATGTGCTCGACCCCCTGATTAATTTACCAGATTTCCAAGTGTAGTCAAGCGGCCCGCTATTGCGGACACGAAACAAAGATATGAAAAAAAACGATCGTGCGCAACTTCGGACCGCATTTTTCCGGCCCACGGACCGGGACCGGACGGAGACAGCAGATAAAATCCGCATTTTGGCAAACCAATTCCGGATTTTTTTCGTACCTTTGCAAGGATGGAATTGGCGAACCAATTTGGACGGCCGACGCCAATCCCAGTCAAACCGAGTGCAACAAACTAAAATTTAGCGACTTATATGAAAACCAACTACGAAATCCGCTATGCGGCGCACCCCCAGGATGCGAAAAGTTACGACACGGCGCGCCTGCGCCGCGATTTCCTGATCGAGAAGGTATTCTCGGCCGACGAGGTCAACATGGTCTACTCGATGTACGACCGGATGATCGTCGGCGGCGCGATGCCCGTCGCCGAGACGCTCCGCCTCGAAGCCATCGACCCGCTGAAAGCCCCCTTCTTCCTCACCCGCCGCGAGATGGGCATTTTCAACGTCGGAGGCCCCGGCGTGGTGAAGGCCGGCGACTCGGTGTTCGAACTCGGCTACAAGGAGGCCCTCTACCTCGGTTCGGGCGACCGCGAGGTGACCTTCGAGAGCAAGGACGCCAAGAATCCCGCGAAATTCTATTTCAACTCCACGACGGCCCACCGCAACTACCCCGACAAGAAGGTCACGAAAGCCGACGCCGTGGTGGCTCACATGGGCTCGCTCGAAGGGTCGAACGACCGTAATATCAACAAGATGATCGTCAACCAGGTGCTGCCGACCTGCCAGTTGCAGATGGGCATGACCGAGCTGCTGCCCGGCAGCGTGTGGAACACGATGCCCGCGCACGTGCACTCGCGCCGCATGGAAGCCTATTTCTATTTCGAGGTCCCCGAGGAGCATGCCGTGTGCCACCTGATGGGCGAGGTCGAGGAGACGCGCCACATCTGGATGAAGGGCGACCAGGCCGTGCTGTCGCCCGAATGGTCGATCCACAGCGCCGCAGCGACCCACAACTACACCTTCATCTGGGGCATGGGCGGCGAGAACCTCGACTACGGCGATCAGGACTTTTCGAAAATAACAGACCTGAAATAATTCATCCGGGGATTTTCAGTAAACCGGACCGTCAACAGGACAACGCCCCGCATCGCCGGTCTGTTATTTTCGAAAGTCCCCAATACAGACAATCCCCCTAAATCCCCCTTTGAGAAGGGGGACTTTATGGGAACCGGTTGCGAAAAAGTCAAGAATCGTCCATCCGCATTCCGGGTGAAATCCCGGTCGCATGCGATAAGCCCCTGCCTGAGGCGGGGGTTTGGGGGTGGGTCAGATTTGAATACGCGGTGGAACACCGCGAATACAACCGGCAGAAATGCAGTGACAACTAATAATTTCTCAAACAATACGATAATCTTATGGTAAACTTTTCTTTGGAAGGTAAGGTCGCGCTCGTGACGGGCGCCTCTTACGGCATCGGATTCGCGCTGGCTACGGCTTTCGCACGCCAGGGCGCTAAGATCGTCTTCAACGACATCAAACAGGAGCTGGTGGACAAAGGTCTGGCCGCCTACAAGGCCGAGGGCATCGAGGCCAAAGGCTACGTCTGCGACGTAACCAACGAGGAGCAGGTGAACGCCATGATAGCGCAGATCGAAAAGGAGGTCGGCGTGGTGGACATCCTCGTCAACAACGCCGGCATCATCAAGCGCATCCCGATGGTCGAAATGACCGCCGCGGAGTTCCGCCAGGTGATCGACATCGACCTCAACGGTCCGTTCATCGTCTCGAAGGCCGTCATCCCCTCGATGATCAAGAAGGGCCACGGCAAGATCATCAACATCTGCTCGATGATGTCGGAGCTGGGCCGCGAGACCGTGTCGGCATACGCCGCAGCCAAGGGCGGTCTGAAGATGCTGACCCGCAACATCGCTTCGGAGTACGGCGAGTACAACATCCAGTGCAACGGCATCGGCCCGGGCTACATCGCAACGCCCCAGACCGCTCCGCTGCGCGAGCGTCAGGCCGACGGTTCGCGCCATCCGTTCGACTCGTTCATCGTGGCCAAGACCCCCGCGGCCCGCTGGGGAACGCCCGAAGACCTGATGGGTCCGGCCGTGTTCCTCGCGTCGGACGCCTCGGACTTCGTCAACGGCCACATCCTCTACGTGGACGGCGGCATCCTGGCCTACATCGGCAAACAGCCGCAGTAGGCCGGACTCCCGACCCGACGAAAAAGCCCCTGCTTCCGGAAGCAGGGGCTTTTCAATCAGACGAAAGCGCAGAAAAGAATAAATATCCTGTTTACAAGTATTCAATTCTCTTTTTCCGCATATACTCCGAACAATAAAATTGCAAATTCGGGCAGGTTCAACGGTAAGGCGTGCTACTTATCCGTTACCTGCCCGAAATGCTTTGTTTGGCATTAGAACATTCGTTTTCAGACTCTTGCATCGAATTTTCGCGTAACAAATAACTTAACGTTACATTTAACCCATCCAAAAAGTACGGCTCTGCGACCGTGATTCATACATTACGACTGAAAAGGTTCGCAATGCCTCTCGGGATGGGCGATGACTGCCGCCTGCTGTTACAGCCCTTCGACGAATACCTTGCAGGCTTCCTCAAACATGTGTGCAAAGACCGCACTTGTTCGAGCTATAACGATTACCGCAAATGGCGTAACCATCTGCCGCTCTCCTCGAATACGAATCCCGTGTAAAGGATATTCCTTTCAAAGAACTGAAACGGGACTTTGATGCCTTTGTCTTCAAGCATAAGGACATCTCCCCATCGTATCGTTGCGCGTCGATGAGCAGGGCCGGAAGATCAGCGACCCGCACGAATACGACCGCTCCATGTCCGTGTTGCGGATTTGTAACCAGAACTGCAAACACGCCGATCGGATTGGATCGATTTGTAACAAGGCTTATCACATCTGTAACAATCGTTATCGAAACGTTGCACACGACAGACTATTTTTGTCATACCAAAATAAATCAACTAATCTGATATGAAGAACAAGTTACTGCTATTCGGGTGTGTCTTTGCCGCCTCGTTCGGGGCATTCGTAGTCGGGCTTAATTTGGGAGGAATTTCCGGAGCGCTCGAATTCATTACCGCCGAGTTCGATCTTTCGGCCATGACCATGGGGCTCGTGACGAGCGCCATTATGATTGGCTGCCTGATAGGAGCATTGCTGGGAGGGCGTTACAGCGATAAATACGGCCGCAAAAACATGCTGGTCATTTCCGCCGTCATATTGACACTGTCGGCCGCCGGATGTGCTCTGGCAAGCAATGCCGCATGGCTGATTGCAGCCCGGTTCCTGGGCGGCTGCGGCATGGGAGTCCTCTCGGCCGTAATACCTATTTATATATCCGAAATATCCCCTGCCAAATGGCGCGGCACGTTCGTTTCGTTTTACCAGTTATTCATCGTTATCGGCATTCTTGCTGCCTATTGCGCCGATTTCGGGATGATTTCGTGGGGAAACAACTGGCGCTGGATGCTCGGATTGCCGTTGTTGTTCGCAACGGGCAATCTGCTGATGCTGTTGTTTCTGCCCGAAAGTCCGCGTTGGCTGATCAGACAGGGGGAATATGAGGCTGCCCGAAAAGCCATCGCCCGCATGGGGATTTCTTCCGAAGATGCGGCAGTCATGCTTGAAACACCGAAATCTTCGCAGAAAGGCGGGCCCAAATTATCCGAATTATTCCGCGGATCGACGGCATACATCGTCCTGCTGGGTTCGTTGCTCGCCGTATTCCAGCAAATCACCGGAATCAACGTTATCATCAATTACGCCCCTGAAATATTGCGGCAGACCGGTATCGGCGGAGATACGGCGCTTATGCAAGCCATCTATGTCGGAATAGTGAACTTTCTGTTCACGATAGTCGCCGTATGGCTGGTGGACCGTCTGGGCCGCAAGAAACTGCTTTTGTGGGGGTGTGCCGGATTGGTCGCATCGCTGGCGTACCTGACCTATGCCTTCGCTCAGCCGCAGCCTGACAGTATCGGGATTCTGATCGCCCTGCTTGTTTACATCGCGTTCTTTGCGGTGTCGCTTTCCCCGCTTATGTTCGTCGTTACAGCCGAAATATATCCCTCGGCCATCCGGGGCACAGCCATGGCGCTTTCAACGGGGATCAGCTGGGCCTGCGCATTTCTGGTCGTGCAGTTCTTTCCCGTCATGTTGGAGAGTTTCGGTGCGGCAATCGTTTTTGCCGGATTCGGACTCCTTTGCTTGGCTGCCTGGCTGTTTATCTGCATCTGGATTCCCGAAACCAAAGGGCGTTCGCTCGAAGAAATTGAAAAACAACTGCTAAAAAAAGAGTAAGATGTATTCCAAACCCCTTGTTATCGGTATCGGCGAATTTCTGTGGGATGTCTTGCCTACTGGCCGCAAAGCCGGAGGAGCCCCCGTGAATTTTGCCTATCACGCCTCGCAGAACGGTGTCGAAGGCTGGGCAGTCAGCGCTGTCGGCAATGACGATGCCGGACGCGATCTGTTGGCGATCACCGACAGTTATGGCATTCGTACGCTTGTCGCCACAGTGAATAAACCGACCGGAACCGTCGATGTCGCGCTTTGCGACGGCCAGCCTTCCTACACGATTCACGAACATGTCGCATGGGACTATATTCCGCTCACGGAAGAGATGCTGTCTCTGGCGCACCGAGCCGGTGCCATCTGTTTCGGCACGCTGGCACAGCGCTGTGAAGTTTCGCATCGGACCACCTGCGCCATGGTCGAAGCCGTCCCGGCCGAAGCCTATCGCATATACGATATCAACCTGCGTCAGCATTTCTATTCGAAAGAGCTGATCGACCGGTCGCTCCGTATGGCGAACGTGCTGAAAATAAACGACGACGAACTCGTCCGGTTACAGAAGATGTTCGCGCTTCCGGAAGATACGGACGTTGCATGCCGCAAGTTGGCGGAACAATATGCACTTCGTATGGTCGTGCTTACCGGAGGGGATCGTTTCAGTTCCATCTATACAAGCGACCGCACCTCCGTGCTGCCGACTCCTCGGGTGAAGGTCATCGATACCGTTGGTGCGGGCGATGCCTTCTCGGGAAGCCTGATCGGAGCATTGCTTACAGGCCGGACGATCGAGGAAGCGCACCGAACGGCCGTTGAAACCGCGGCTTATGTCTGCACCTGCGCAGGCGCATGGCCTCCGCCCCGAGAATAACCCGACCTAAAACCCGAATTTACCATGAAACGACTGACTACGATCTTAATGGCGCTCGGCACCATAGGCTGCGGAACGCACGGCAGTCCCTCGGACGCCGCTTCACAGGTGACGATGGCGTCACTGTTGGATGAAATGATTTCATACGACGCAGTAACCGGTTATCCGGCCGTGGATTACCGTGCGGCTCAGGTCAGCAGCTACGACCGCCGTACCGTTGCCCCTCATGAACCCGGCTGGTTCGCCAACGACGACGGAGCCGGATTCGAACGGCTCGACACGATTCGCGGCCGTGTCGAAAAGGTGCTCTTCGATGAAAAGGGGCCCGGGGCCATAACGCGCATCTGGATGACGACCAACGATAAACGGGGAACGCTGCGATTCTATTTCGACGGAGCGGACACGCCAGAAATCGAGATTCCGGCTTATGACATGGCTCGCTTTCCGGCAACTGTCGGTACGGCCCTTTCGCTGACACATACGCATTATGAAGACGAACTTTCCAAAACCGGCGGCAACACGTTCTTTCTGCCCCTGCCCTATGCCCGATCCTGCCGTATCACACTCGAAGAGCCCGACTACACGGTCAAAATACCCCGATACTACCATATCGGATACAGAACCTACGCCAACGGAACGAATGTTCGGACTTTCTCGTTGAGAGAAGTGCGCAAGTTTGCGGACAGGATTGCAGAAGTGAACCGCAAACTGCTGTCACCCGAAACGTATACCGACGGAACGGAGTGTACCCGGACAGTCACCCCGATGTCGAACGGCACCACGTCGCTGCACCTGCCCGACGGAAACAAGGCGATCCGGTCGTTGACCATAACGCTCTCGGAATTCGATCCGGCAGATCTTGCCGAGATCATGCAGCAGACCTGGCTGCGTATCGATTTCGACGGCACACGCTGTGTGTGGTGTCCTTTGGACTGTTTCTTCGGAGCCGGCACCGGTGCACCGGTTTCATCGAACTGGTACGTCTCATCCGACGGCAAAGGCTCCTTTACGAGTCGTTGGGTGATGCCTTATGCGGAACATGCGGACCTGCGTATCGAAAAAAAGACCGATATTCCCTTTACAGCCGTAATCACGAGCTATGTCGATGATTTCGACCGTACAGCGCAGACACTCTATTTCCATGCGACTTACCACGATGAAACGGGTATTCCGGTCAACAATGATTATAATTCGCCGGACAATCTCGACTGGAATTTTACGACCATAACCGGTCGCGGGGTCTATTGCGGCGATGTGCTGTCGCTTTACAACCACTGTCCCGACTGGTACGGTGAGGGCGACGAAAAGATCTGGATCGACAACGATACGTTCCCGTCGTTCATGGGTACTGGAACGGAAGACTATTACAACTGTTCCTGGGCGCCTGTGGTGCCGTTCGCAACGCCGTTCGGCGGCGCTCCCCGGGCCGATGAAACATCGTCGCACGGACACAATACCTTCGTCCGAACCCGCAATCTGGATGTAATGCCTTTCGGGCAACGGTTACGGTTCGACCTGGAAATGCTGAGCTGGAATCCCGGTGCGGTCGATTACCGGGCAGCAGCTTTCTGGTACGGGACGGCAGCGTCTGCGGCAACGGAGAAAAATTAACCTAAATACCATCAATTATGAAACAACTCTATTTCATGTTATGCATGGCTCTGATGCTGCTGTCCGGCATGCCGGCATCGGCTCAAAAGAGTTACGGCATTTCCGGAAAGGTGACCGATCAGACCGGAAACGGAATTGCCGGGGCATCGGTCATCGTCAAGGGAACTACGACCGGCACCTCGACTGGCAGCGACGGCAGTTACTCGCTGAACGTAAAGGACGGGAATGCAACGCTCGTGTGTTCCTTTATCGGCATGAAGAGTGCCGAAGCCGCTGTAAATGGCCGGACAGAAGTGAACTTCACACTCGAAGCCGATGCCATCGGCCTCGAAGAAGTGATTGCGATCGGTTACGGCACGATCCGCAAAGAGGAGATCACCAGTTCGATCACCCGAGTGTCATCCGATGAATTTTTACAGGGCAGCGTCAGCAATCCGCTCCAACTGCTTCAGGGAAAAGTCGCAGGTCTGGGCATTTCCAAAACATCGGGCAATCCCAGCGGCGAGCTGAGCATCATGCTGCGCGGCATTTCGACGCTGGCAGCCTCTTCGGCACCGCTCATCGTGATCGACGGTGTGGCAGGCGGGTCCCTCAACGCCATTTCACCGGAGGACATCGAATCCATCGATGTTTTGAAGGATGGTTCGGCAGCGGCCATCTACGGAACGCGCGGAACGAACGGCGTGATTATCATCAATACCAAACGTCCGCAGTCAGGACGCGTATCGTTGGAATACAAAGGTTATGTCACCATCGACCGAATGCTCGACGAGACCTCCGACTATCCGGATGCCGCGGAACTCCGCAGCCTGAAATCCCGGCTTGCAAAAGAGGATTCCCGCTTCGACCTGATCAACGATTTCAAGGGCGACACGGACTGGGTCCGGGAGATTACCCGCACGCCGGTCAGCCAGACGCACTACGTTTCGCTCCAAGGCGGAAATGCCCGGACGAATTACCTCGCCTCGGTAACCTACAACGACAAACAAGGTATCTACAAGGGCTCTTTCGACGAGTCGTTGACCGCCAAACTCAGCATCAACCACGCCATGTTCGACGACCGGCTCAAGATCGCCCTGAATGTCAGTAACAAAATCGTGACACAGGGGATCGTTCCGGACGATCTCTATATGCAGGCGCTCAGCCGGAACCCGACCATCCCGGTCTACAACGCCGACGGCTCCTATTATGAAAACAGCAACGGGGCCAATCCGGCAGGTCTGCTGAAAGAGCAGAGCACCGAAAACAAATACGACCAGCTGATGATGTCGGGACGGATTTCGATCGAGCCGGTCAAGGACCTGACGCTCAGTGCTACGGGTATTTACATGGGCGACTTCAACGATTACGCTTACAGCACGACCCAAAAGCATTATTCATCGACGATGGGCAGCACGCAGGGACAGGCCCGACTCTCCGGGGGCCACGGCGAAGACAAAACACTCGAATTGCAGGCCGACTATTCGCGCAAATTCGACCGCCATACGTTGCAGGCAACCGTCGGATACAGTTACAATGACTATATCCACCAATCTTCCGAAATGTATGCCTACGATTTCCCGATCGACGGATTCGGCGCATGGAATATCGGTTCGGCGAATTCGACGCTCGATGGCACCTCGAAGCTGACCAGCTACAAGTACCGGGTCAAGCTGATCGGCTTCTACGGCCGGTTGAACTATAATTTCGACAATAAATACCTTTTTATGGCGAGCCTGCGCCATGAGGGAAGCGATAAGTTCGGAAAGAACAACCGTTGGGGTACTTTCCCGGCCGTAAGTGCCGGATGGCGGATCACGCAGGAAAAGTTCATGCGGGATGTACACTGGGTTTCCGATCTCAAATTACGGATCGGATACGGCATAACCGGCACCGCACCCTCGTCTGCCTACCAATATGTACCGCTATACAACTTCAGTACGGCGTACATGGGATATGACGGAGGTAAATGGGTAAACGGCATCGTCCCGACGAACAACGCGAACGATGATCTGAAATGGGAACGGAAGAAGGAACTTAACGTCGGTCTGGATTTCGCTCTTTTCGACAGTCGGTTCCGGGGCAGTGTCGATTTTTACAACCGTCGCACCGACGACCTGCTCTACACCTACACGGTCCCGACACCTCCCAATATCACCAATTCAATCCTGGCCAACGTGGGTTCGATGCGCAACCAGGGTGTCGAGGTGATGCTTTCCGGCGACCTGATCTCCCGCAAAGATATGGCGCTGTCGCTCAGCGGAAATTTCTCGTACAATAAGAACAAGCTGATCTCTCTTTCCAATGACAGGTACACGATGGAATACCTGACGCTCGGGGCGACCGGGGAGCCCATGCAAACCTATACGCACCGGCTTGAAGACGGTTGGGCCGTCGGCAACTTTTACGGATGGCGTGTCGATGGGCTGAAGAACAGTACGACATGGAATGTTGTCGGAGCCGAGAACTCGGACCCGAGCGAAGACAATAAGACCATTATCGGTAACGGTATGCCTAAAATGTTCGCCGCCTTGCAGGCCGATTATCGCTGGAAGGGACTTGACGTATCGGTGTCCTTTCGCGGAGCCTTCGGCTTCGATATTCTGAACGCCTACCGGATGAAGTATGAAACACTCGCCTGGCTGTCGAGTTTCAACGTGCCGAAGTCGGCCTATCAGAAGGTCGGAGAGTATTACAATTTCGCGCCGTCGATCTATTCGGACCGTTATATCGAGCCGGGCGATTATGTCAAACTCGACAATCTGACCATCGGTTACACATTCGATCTTTCGCAGCGCAACAAGGTGATACGCAGCATCCGGGTCTTTTGTACGGGCATGAACCTGCTTACGATCAGCGGCTATTCCGGCCTGGACCCCGAAGTGGCGATCGTCGGCCTCACACCCGGCGTGGACCCGATCAACAAATACCCTAACCTGCGTTCATACATCATCGGTGCATCGTTCAATTTCTAATGATCAAAACCATGAAACGAAAAATAATACGTCTGTCCGGAGCATGCGCACTCCTGCTGGCTTCATGCACGAATCTCGATCCGGATATTTACAGCGATATGACAATCGACAAGATTCTGGACGACAGCGAACAGAGTTCGGCCTACCTGCTGACGCCCATGTACGGGCAGATGCGCTGGTTCAACGAGGACCGCAGCATCTGGGATCTGACCGAGCTCGGAACCGATGCCTGGGTCATTCCGACCAATTCGGACGGAGGCTGGTATGACGGCGGTATCTGGCTGCGGCTGGACAATCACGAATGGAAATCGACCGATCCCCATTTCAGCACTTGTTGGAGCCACTTGTGGTATGGCATTACGACCTGCTGCAACCGGGTGCTGCATCAGTTCGAAGAGGCCGGACTGGAGCTCGACGAGCAAACACTGGCTGAAGTTCGTGCCGTGCGTGCATTCTATTATTATTACCTGCTGTCTCTTTTCGGGAATGTGCCGATCATGGAGACCTACGACGTGCCGAAAGATTATATGCCCACGACGCGCGACCGGAAAGAGGTGTATGACTTCGTCGTACGGGAACTGCGCGAGAGCATGGACAAACTGCCCGAAGAGCAGCGGTACAGCCGTTTCAACAAGTGGGCAGCCAAGCATCTGCTGGCAAAGGTGTATCTGAATGCCGAATCGTGGCTCGGCAGTGAATATGCCGCCAAGCGCGACAGTACGCTCATCCTTTGCAACGAGATAATCGGGTCTACGAAATACCAGCTCGACGACAGCTTTTCCAATATTTTCAGTCTGCAAAGCGAAACGTCGCCCGAAATCATTTTCGCAGTGCCGTACGACGAAACGACGGGATCGCCGATTTTTCACTGCATCTATGCCAAAACCCAGCACTGGGCCTGCAAGCCGATCTACAACGCGGGATCGGGCGGTTACAACGGATTGCGCGCCGTGCCTTCGTACGTAAAAGAGACATTCGATGCCACCGATCCCGATCATTACAATGACAAACGTTACAGGCAGAGTTACTGCATGGGACAGCAGTACGACTATCTCACCAAGCAGCCGCTCTATTTTACCGACGGTGTGACACCCTTCAATTATGTCAACGAAATCGCCTCGATCGACGACGCCCGTGAATTCGACGGCTACCGCTTCGGAAAGTACGAGATCAAGATCGGTCAGAAGTGGGAGACCGATCAGGACTGGGTCGTGTTCCGCCTCGGAGAGACCCTGATGATGAAGGCCGAATGTCTGCTTCGCAGCGGAGATGCACAGGGAGCCGCCGACATCGTGAACGAGGTGCGCAGACGCAGTTTCGACCCATCTCTGCCCCAATCCGTGCGCGAACTGACAGCCGAACAGTTGTCCGCCTCGACTGTCGTTGACGGCGTATCCGTGCCTTACGGTGAATTTCTGAAAGAGCTCGGGCGCGAGTTCACGGGCGAAGGGATGCGGCGCGAACAGCTGATCCGATGGGATCTCTATGTAAACGGAAGCTGGACATTCCACACGCCCAAACAGAAGAAATATCTCGAATTGTATCCGATACCCTCTTCCGAACTGCTTTCCAACATTAACCTTCGCCAAAATGATGGATATTCTTATTAAAACAGACAGATGTCCCGTATCCGGGATCAGAGGCATGTTGTTCCTGATTGCCGTCCTATTTCTGCTGCCGGATTGCTCGTCGGCATCCGATACGGAGATTCCCGATCCGGAACCGCCGGGACCTGAACCTGTCGAAACAGGGACGCTGCTGCCGGATAACATAACGCTCGTGGCGCGCGTCACCGGACGTTCGGAAAGCGGAGAAACGATTCCCAATCCCAACCGAACGGACGCCCGGTTCAATATAGGACGTACCGATTACAGCAATATGTGGGATGCCGGCAACGGGACGGTCATGTGCGTATTCGGCGACAATTTCGACTACGGAGGCGGTAACTGGAAATCGAACGCCATCGCACTCTCTTCGGATCGTGACTTGACGGACGGACTTTATTATTCGGGGATGCTGATGGACGGCAATGCCGTAAAGGAGATCGTCGTCTCCCGGGCCAAAACCGGGCAGTATCCCGATGGTTCGGAATACGAAGTGACCTGCATTCCTACGGGAGGCATTGCGGTCGGCACCCGTCAGTACCTGAACTACATGAGTGTCCACGACTGGACCCCTACGGGTGATAACGATTATTGGTCGGTGAATTACAGCGAAATCGTTTACTCGGATAATTATGGGGCCGCATGGACCCGTTCGGGCGTCAAATGGAATGCCGACAGCAATTTCACGCAGATCGCCTATCTGAAGGAAAACGGGCTGGTATATATGTACGGCACACATTCGGGACGTTACGGCAACGTCTATCTGGCGCGTGTCAGCGAAACGAAGCTCCTCGACAAATCGGCCTACGAATACTGGACGGGCGGCGGCTGGGAGCGCGACGAACAGGCGGCAGAGCCCGTCGCACGGGGAACGGCGTCTGAAATGACCGTTGCCTACAACAGCCGTTACAAACGGTATATGATGATGTATCTGTCGGTCAATCAGCGGGCCATCGTTTACCGGGACGCCCCCTCTCCCGAAGGAGACTGGTCGGGCGAGAAGATCATCATGTACGAGGATGGCAATGCGCTTTATGCTCCCTACATTCACCCGTGGTTCAACGAAGACGACGAATTGTGGTTTGTCATCTCTCATGCCGTGCCTACATGGAATGTTTTCCTGATGCGTGCCGACCTCGACTGGGATCAGGCGGGGATCAATCTGCTCGCAGAAGGAGGTTTCGAAGAACACCCGACTCAGGCGTTGAGCTACAAGACGATGTGGCATATGAATGCGGCGGCCCTCACTTCGCGCGATGCGCACAGCGGCAAGATCGCCTGCCGTTTCTCAAATACGAATTCCGGCGAGTGGCAGGACGTATGCACTCAGACGGTTTCCTTGCAGCAGAACGCCGATTACACGGTCGAGTGCTGGGTAAAATCCGAAGAGGCGCTTCCCGAGGGTGCCTACATCGGGGTCCGCTTGCCCGACGGCACGATCCACGACATAACAGGCACAGCCCGGGCCGGCGAATGGACACGCTTCGGTTGTGAATTCAATGCCGGTCAGGCTGTAAGTGCCGATGTCTTTTTCGGAGTTTGGGGCGCTCCCGGAATGACGCTCACTGTAGACGATATTTGTCTGAAACCCGTAAAAACAGAATAACCTACAACCAAAAAACAAAAAACCATGAAAAACCGTTATTTCGCAATGTTACTTTTGCTGTCCGCTGCATGCGCCGCCGGATGCACCGACGATAAAGAGGAGGGCGGCAGCGACATCAAACTCAATCCCGATCCGACGCAGCTTTCGAACATCACCCTGATGAAAGCCACGTTCGCGGCGGACGAGTTCAATATGATTTCCGAACCCGGCTTCGAGCTTTTCCCCGATGAAGCGATCGACTACCGTTCGCTCTGGTATTTCGAAGGAGCGTACAAGGAGCCTTCGCTGGTGTCGAAGCACACGCAGGCACACAACGGTCAGGTCGCCCTGAAACTCGAAAATCCCAACGACGGCAACTGGTGCGATGCCTGCCTGCAATCGATCGCACTCAAAAAGGGAAAGGATTACACCTTCTCCTGCTTCGGACAGGCTTCGTGGACCGGAATGAATGCCTTTACGGGCGTCCGGCTGGAAGGCGGCCCGATTTACGACGGACAGGCAGGCGATTGGAATCCCGATGTATGGACCGAATTCACCAAGGAGTTCAATTCCGGCGACTATACGCAGGGCAATGTGTTTTGCGGAGCGTGGGGCTATCCCGGAGTATGGGTCGCACTGGACGATTTCAGACTCGTTCCGACCGGCACCACCCAGACCTCGACCAAATTGGACGCCTGCTTGGCGACGGGAACCGTTTCGAACGCTTCGTTTACGGATATTTCGTTTGCAGGCAAAGCCGTCATCTGGGCCGGACCTAACAATACGGTTTCCATGGCGCTGGCCGATGTTTCGGCCGGAGGCAAGCATTATGCAAACGCATTCGCATTGTCGAACGACATGAATCCCAATGATGGATTCTATATCGCACAGGTTTCGCCCGGCAGCGACGGTATCGTTCCCATTCTCGAACCGTCGGGAGACGGTGAAACCGCCTGTGTTCCGACGGCCGGTGTGACCGTCAACGGCAAACAGTATATCCATTATTATTCGTTCAAGTCGCTCGATCCCGAAGACAGCGACGCATGGACGGCGAACTTTTCCGGATTGTTGTCATCGGCAGACGGCGGTAAAAGCTGGACCCGCGAGATACGCGGACGTTGGAGCGGAGCAGGACATTTCGTACAGGCGGCATTCTATTTGAGCGACAGGTATCTTTACATGTTCGGTTCGGACGCAGGCCGTTCCACGCCCAAGATATACGTCGCGCGTATCAAAAGCGACGGTGATATTGCAACAGCGGCCAACTGGACCTATTGGGACGGCACCGACTGGGTGGCGGGAGATCCCGAATCGGCGGCGGCGATCACCTATGGCAACGCTTCCGAAATGTGCGTAACCTATAATGCGGCTCACAAACGCTATATTATGGTTTACCGTTCGGGAACGACGGGCGGTCTGGTCTACCGCGATGCCGGTTCTCCCGAAGGCGACTGGTCGGGTGAAAAACTGCTGGCGCTCGACAATGCCAATCAGGGCGGCTGGTTCTCGCCATCCGCTTATCCCTACTCGTCGGGCGACAATATGTATTTTATCGTTTCGCAACTGTAACTCCCTCTGACATCCGACGGAACCTGGCCGTGTCATGCACGGCCGGGTATCCGTTTTTAAGATCCGACTTTATGCACAAGATCATTTTACCGCTGATAAGTTGTATTCTGTTCGCCTGCTCGCCGCACGGCGGGGAAAACCTGCTCGCCGACGGCGGATTCGAAGAGTCTGCGAAGATGTGGGACATCGGAAAGTCCGAATTGACATCCGAGGCACATGCGGGAAAGTTCGCCTGCGCCCTGTATGTCGAAACGCCCCGTTATATACCCGTCTGGTCCGACATCTGCATACAGAAAATAAAAGTGATACCCGGAAAGGAATACCGGCTTTCCGCATTCGCCCGCATGTCACTGCCTCCGCTGACGAACGGCGTGTATATCGGCGTGCGCCGGACCGACGGCAGTGTCTTGAAAGACAGACTGTTTCTGCTGTTCGGCAGAGATTGGACCCGAATGGCGCTGGATTTCGATTCCGGCAAGGAGCAGGAACTCATTGTTTTCTGCGGCGTCTGGACAGACCGGAATTCAACCTATTTTGTCGATGATTTCAGCCTGAATATGATAAAATAATTATAAATTCGCGTATTATGCCGCATCGCTCAATCCGTCTGTTTTTACTGCTTGCCATATGCATGATGACGAACGGCTGCCGTCGTGAATCGATCTCGGAGCCCAAGCGTCATTATGTGATCGGATTCTCCCAATGCACCAACGACCTGTGGCGTCAGATCATGATGATCCAGATGCAAGCCGAAGCGGCCAAATATCCGGAATTGAGCATCGTGGTCAGCAATGCGCATAACAATACGCAGTTGCAGATCGATCAGATCCGGGAATTCATCGAGGCGAAGGTCGATCTGCTCATCATCTCGCCTAACGAATCGGAGCCGGTGACACCGATCGCCGTCGAAGCCTTCGACATGGGAATTCCGACGATCATTTGGGACCGTAAAATACATTCGGACCATTATACGACCTGTATCAGCGCCGATAATTACGACATAGGCCGTGACGTAGGACGCTATATCAATACCCTGTTGCCCGAGGGGTCCACGATTCTCGAAATCACCGGTCTGATGAGCTCCTCACCCGCGGTGGAACGACACAAGGGATTCCTTGCCGAAGCGAGTGAAAGCTATTCGGTGCATACGATCTCCGGGGATTGGAAACCCGAAGTGGCAAAAGAGCGCATAGAGGCGATCGGACAATACCGGAATATCGACCTGATTTTCGCCCATAACGACGATATGGCGCTGGCGGCCTACGATGCGATCAATGAAGCCGATTCGCTCAGTGCGCAGCGGATAAAATTCATCGGAATAGATGCGCTCGTCGGAGTAGATGCGGTTCTCGACGGCAGACTGCAAGCCTCATTCCTCTATCCCACGGGAGGAGACAAGGTCATGGCGATCGCCCGGCGTATCCTTCTTGGCAAACGGGTAGAGAAGAGCTACCAACTGCAATCGGCACTCGTCGATTCTCACAATGCCTACACGCTCAAGGCGCAACAGGAACAGATAGTCAGTTATCAGGAACAGATCAACAAACAGAAAACGGTCCTTGAACAATATGACCGGAGCGTTGACAATCTGAAATATTCATTGTGGGCCGTCATAATTATCGCCCTTATTGCGGGAGGAATGGGTATCTATGCCATCCGATTGAATCTGCGTCTCCGGCGCCGCAACGAAATTCTGACCGCAAAAAACACAGAAATCGAAATTGCCACCCGTGAGTTGATGGACAAACATGCCCAGATAGAGAATGTAACGGCTCACAAATTACAGTTCTTTACGAACATTACCCACGAAATCCGCACTCCGCTGACGTTGATCCTCAATCCGCTCGACAGCATCGTCAAGCGGGAAAAGGACCCCGAAATTCAACGTAATATCTGGACGATTCAGCGTAACGCGCGCCATCTGCTGAATGTCGTGAATCAGATTCTCGATTTCCGGAAGATCGAAAATAATAAAATGATGCTTACGCTGAAACAAGTGGATATCGTGCAGTTTACGCAAGAGATACTCAGTTATTTCGAGACTTATGCCGAAACGGAAAAGATCGTCTATAAATTCCGTACGGACACGCCGCATCAGCAGTTGTGGATCGATCCCGATAAAATCGAACAGGTGTTGCTCAACCTGCTTTCAAATGCTTTCAAATATTCGCCCAAATACGGTACGATCCTGGTGTCGGTGACAGACAACGGTCCGAGTGTGCTGATCGAAGTCGAGGATAACGGGAAAGGTATAGACAAAGAGAGCCTTCCCCGGATTTTCGATCGTTTTTATGCGCTCAAAAACACATCGAATTACAGTACGGGGATCGGATTGCACCTGACTCGGGAATATGTCGAGCTGCATCATGGACACATAACGGCGGACAGTCTTCCGGGGGCCTATACCGTTTTCCGGGTCGAATTGTTCAAGGGAAAATCGCACTTCGGAGAAAATGCCGCTTTCGACGAAACTCTTCCGACGAATTATCTTGCGGACGAGGTGATCGACGACAATAAGGTCGATGCGCTATTAGCCAAGAAATACGACGAAACGATCGTCATTGCCGAAGATGATCCCGAGATACTCGCCTATCTTAAGGACGAACTTTCAACGAACTTCCGCGTTATTGCCGTCAATAACGGTTACGATGCCGTCAAAGCCGTGATGGATAATGAAGTGTCGCTGATTCTGAGCGATGTGCTGATGCCCGCGCTCAACGGATTCCAGTTGTGCAGCAACATAAAATCGAATATAGCGACCTGTCATATTCCGATCGTGCTGCTTACGGCTCTTTCGGATGACAACCAACGGATTTACGGAATTGCAGAAGGAGCCGATGAATATATTCACAAGCCGTTCAATATGCAGTATGTCCGTCTGAAAATTATCCGGATCATCGAAGAGCGGAGGCGCCTTGCCGATACGTTCGCCCAAAAATTCGGCCGTCTGACGAGGCACGAAGCCGCAAACCTCCCTTGCGTGGACGATGTGTTCCGGGATAAGCTCTTCGATCTGATCGAGGCGCAGCATAGCGACAGCAATTTCAAAATCGAACTGATGAGCGATATGTTAGGCATGTCGAGAATATTGCTTTATCGGAAAATCACAAGTATTTTCGGAATGTCCCCGTCGGATTTACTGCGCAATTTCCGGTTGCAGAAAGCTGTTCAGCTGTTAACAGACCAACGGCGCAATGTAAGCGAAGTCGCATATACAGTAGGATTCTCGTCCCCCGCTTATTTTGCAAAATGCTTCAAAAGCGTATACAATATGACACCGACGGAATATATGTATCGAACGCAGAAATAAAGATATAGCCTTAATTACGAAACACTTGAGTCAGACCCTATCTCTGGGAAGGCTCGAAATGTCAATCGCTGGATATTTACAAAAACATCCGTTTTCGATTCCAATCCCAAAACTACCGCTTATAGTCAAGCCCTTCTACGACGAACTGGTGATCCGGCTCCGTCCGAAAAGTATCCGTATAGGGCGAATAACTCCTCACCACCACCCTCCCGTTTTTCGCATCTATGTCCAGAATACGCAGAAAACCGTTACCTCCATTCACCGAACCAACGGTCCCGGCCTGATAATTAGCCATCATCTGACAAACTCGGTTTCCATGTACGTCCTCACTTATCAGACATCCGGTCCCATTGTTCAGCACATGGCCGCTGAACACAAAAACGAGGTTTGAACACAGGCCGATCAACCTGTCCCACATCCGTTATTGACCGAACCCGAGGATTTGTCTTTTCCAATACCAGATCCTGATTCCTCCGAAGTTGATCGTCTGCAATTCGGTTTCCCGATTGGCCGTTCTCGAAAAATAACGGCCGGAGTTCACACGCTTCCGAGATGACCCAGGCAAGTTCATCGTACGCATATTTCAATTTCATCCGGCAGAGTCCCCAAGCAACACCTAAGCCCACAGGGCTTCGAGACGCTGGGCGACGATCTCGTCCGTGATGTAATCGTCGTACTCCATATAGCGGTCGATCATGCCGTTGGGTGTAAGTTCGATGATACGGTTGGCGACCGTATTGACGAACTCGTGATCGTGCGAACTCAGCAACACGTTACCTTTGAAATTAATCAGCGAATTGTTGAACGCCTGGATGGATTCGAGATCGAGGTGATTGGTCGGAGAGTCCAGCACGAGCGTATTGGGTTGCTGGATCATCATTTTCGCCACCATGCAGCGCACCTTCTCGCCTCCGGAAAGCACGCAGACCTTCTTGTGAATCTCCTCGCCGCTGAACAGCATCTTGCCCAGATACCCCCGCAAATACAACTCCGAGGTATCGGACGAGAATTGCGCCAGCCAATCGACGATCGAAAGCTGACTCTCGAAATAGGGAGCGTTGTTGAGCGGGAGGTAGGCGTAATTGATCGTCGTGCCCCACTCCACAACGCCCGAATCGGCCTTGTCGTCGCCGACAAGAATGTCGAACAGCGCCGAAACCGCCCGCGGATCGCGCGCAAGGAATGCGATCTTGTCGCCCTTCTCGACCGTGAAGCTGACATTGCTGAACAGCCGTTCGCCGTTCACGGTCTTGCTCAGTTCATCAACCCCGAGAATCTTCGTGCCGGCCTCGCGTTCGGGCTGGAAGATAATGCCCGGATATTTGCGCATCGAGGGTTTGATCTCCTCGATATTGAGCCGTTCGAGCATCTTCTTGCGCGAGGTCGTCTGCTTCGATTTGGCAACGTTGGCGCTGAATCGCTGGATAAATTCCAACAACTCCTTTTTCTTCTCCTCGGCCTTCTTGTTCTGGTTCTGCTGCTGGCGCAGGGCGAGCTGACTCGACTCGTACCAGAAACTGTAATTCCCCGAAAAGAGGTTGATGTCGTTGTAGTCGATGTCAACAGTATGCGTGCACACTGCGTCGAGGAAGTGACGGTCGTGGGACACAACCAGCACCGTATTTTCGTAATTCGAGAGGTAATTTTCGAGCCAGGCGATCGTCGGCCGGTCGAGGTCGTTGGTCGGCTCGTCGAGCAGCAGGTTGTCGGGTTTGCCGAACAGCGCCTGCGCCAGCAGTACGCGCACCTTCTCCTTGGCGCTCAAATCGCTCATCAACTGGTAGTGCAGCGCCTCCCTGACCCCGAGACTGCTCAGCAGGTTGGCGGCGTCGCTCTCGGCGTTCCAGCCCTGCATCTCCGCGAATTTCTCTTCGAGTTCCCCGGCCCGCAGCCCGTCCTGCTCCGAAAAATCGGGCTTGGCATACAACTCCTCCTTCTCCTTCATCGTGTTCCACAGGGGCTGGTGTCCCATCAGCACCGTATCGAGGACCGTATATGCGTCGTACTCGAAATGGTCCTGCCTGAGGACCGACAGCCGTTCGCCTGCCCCGAATGCCACATTGCCCCTCGACGGGGTTACCTCGCCGCTGAGGACTTTCAGGAACGTGGACTTCCCCGCCCCGTTGGCTCCGATCACACCGTAGCAGTTGCCCGGAGTAAATTTGAGATTAATATCCTTGAAAAGAACCCTTTTTCCGTATTGTACCTCTAAATTTGAAACTGCAATCATCCTTAAAATCCGTATTTGAGACTGCAAAAGTAGCCCAAAAGAACGAGGAAACCGCACCGAAATCAAAAAATCGTCAGAAACGCCCCCGCAGCAGTCGGAAACAAACCCGGAAAAGCGAGGTATCGCAGGCCGGGTTTGCAAAAAATTTTAATAACACATCCGGTTTCAAATGCGATGCCGGAGGCAGTTTCCAATTAACATTCCGAAAAAAACGCACGATTCGAATTACGAATCGTCAGCGCTCCGGAGCGGCGGGAATCGGCAGCCGGGCGAAAGATTCCTAAAAATTCGACCGAAAAAGACCTATTTGACAATATTATTTAATATATTTGCATAATGTAGGATTCGGGTCGGCACGGACACGGACGAATTCGCACCGTCCCGCCCCCCCCCTTCCCCCAATTATTGTGAAATCGTTGTTACTAACCCTAATCTGAAATCAAAATCATGGAACAAACAAAAGTGCGGGAGTTGCAGGATGTCGTGATACGCTTCTCGGGCGATTCGGGCGACGGCATGCAGCTTACGGGCACGCTCTTTTCCGACACTTCGGCGCTGCTGGGGAACGGCATCTCGACCTTCCCCGACTATCCGGCCGAAATCCGCGCCCCGCAGGGCACCGTGGCGGGCGTCTCGGGATTCCAGGTACATTTCGGCAACCACCGCGAACTCAACCCCGGCGATTACTGCGACGTGCTGGTGGCCATGAACCCCGCGGCGCTCAAAGCCAACCGCAAATGGCTCAAACCCGGCGCCACGGTCATTCTCGACGGAGATTCGCTCACCGAGGAACACCTCAAAAAGGCCGGATTCGCAACGCTGGACCCGCTGGAAGAGCTCAAACTCGACGAATACAACGTCGTGGTTCCCGACATCACCTCCATGACGCGCGAGGCGCTGAAAGAGACCGGACTCGACAACAAGGCGATCGTCAAGTGCAAGAACATGTTCGCGCTGGGCATCTGCTTCTGGCTGTTCGACCGTCCGGAGGACTACGCCCTGAAATACCTCGACGGCAAGTTCGCCAAGAAGAATCCCGCCGTGGCCGAGGCCAACAAGCTGGCCATCGCGGCTGGCTACAACTACGCCGCCAACACCCATCAGTTCGCCAACAACTACACCGTGGCCCCGGCTCCCCGCGAGAAGGGCACCTACCGGTCGATCAACGGCAACGTCGCCACGGCGTGGGGCCTGTGCGCCGCCGCCGAGAAGGCCGGACTGCCGCTCTTCTGCGGTTCGTATCCGATCACTCCGGCGACGGTGATTCTCGAGGAGCTGGCCAAGCGCAAGGACCTCGGGGTGAAGACCGTGCAGGCCGAGGACGAGATCGCGGGCATCTGCACCGCCATCGGAGCCGCCTTTGCAGGCAACTTCGCCGTGACGACCACCTCGGGACCGGGCCTGTCGCTCAAAAGCGAGGCGCTGGGTCTGGCGGTGATGACCGAGCTGCCGCTCGTGGTGGTGGACGTACAGCGCGGAGGCCCCTCGACGGGACTCCCGACCAAGACCGAGCAGAGCGACCTGGCGCAGGCCCTCTACGGCCGCAACGGCGAATGCCCGGTGATCGTCGTGGCTGCGTCGTCGCCCAGCGACTGCTTCCACTACGCCTTCGAGGCCGGACGTTTGGCTATGGAGCACATGACACCCGTGGTCCTGCTGACCGACGGATTCATCGCCAACGGCTCGGAGCCGTGGCGCATCCCGTCGATGAAGGACTACCCCGCCATCCAGCCCCCGATCATCGACGAGGCTCCCGAAGGCGGATTCATGCCCTACGTGCGCAACGAAAAACTGGCCCGCGGCTGGGCGTTCCCCGGCAAAGTGGGTCTGGAGCACCGCGTGGGCGGATTGGAGAAGGACTGCGTGAAGGGCTGCATCTCGCACGACCCGGCCAACCACCAGAAGATGACGCGCACGCGCGCCGAGAAGGTGGCCAAAGTCGCCGAGGACATCCCGGCGCAGAGCGTCTACGGCGATGCCGAAGGCGATCTGCTGGTCGTAGGCTGGGGCGGCACGCGCGGCCATCTGCAAAATGCCGTGGACGAGATGCGCAAAGAGGGCAAAAAAGTCTCGCTGTGCCATTTCAACTACATCAACCCGCTGCCGAAGGGCGTGCGCGGGATCTTCTCGAAATTCGGAAAGATCGTCGTCTGCGAACTCAACGAAGGCCAGTTCGCCAACTACCTGCGCCAGAACTTCCAGGAGTTCCCCTACGAACAGTACAACAAGTGCGAGGGCCAGCCCTTCACGGTTGTAGAGCTTAAACAGAAATTCGAATCCTTATTGAAGTAATCATGGCAGACTACAAATACACCCCTGCGGATTTCAAGAGCGACCAGGAGGTACGCTGGTGCCCCGGATGCGGCGACCACGCCATACTCAGCGCCGTGCAGCGCGCGCTGCCCGAGATCGCCGACGCGCTCGACACGCCCCACAACCTGTTCACGTTCGTGTCGGGCATCGGCTGTTCGTCGCGCTTCATCTACTACATGAAGACCTACGGGTTCCACTCCGTCCACGGACGCGCCAACGCCGTGGCGACGGGCGTCAAGACCGCCAACCCGCGCCTCTCGGTGTGGGTGACGACGGGCGACGGCGACTCGCTGGCCATCGGCGGCAACCACTTCATCCACGCCATCCGCCGCAACGTGGACCTGAACGTCATTCTGTTCAACAACGAGATCTACGGCCTCACCAAAGGCCAGTACTCCCCCACCTCGAAGCTGGGCAAAATCACCAAGACCTCGCCTTACGGCACGGTCGAGAAGCCGTTCAACCCCGGCGAGCTGGTGATCGGCGCCAAGGGCACGTTCTTCGCCCGCACGATCGACATGGAGGTCCAGTTGTCGAAAGAGTGCATGATCGCCGCCGCCAAGCACAAGGGCATGTCGGTGATCGAGGCGTTGCAGAACTGCGTGATCTTCAACGACAAGACCCACTACGACTTCGCCGCCGACAAGGCCACGCGCGCCGAACGCACGGTGACGCTGCGCCACGGCGAGAAGATGCTCTTCGGGGCCAATAAGGAAAAAGGTCTCGTGTTCGAGAACATGAAGCTCAAGGTGGTGACCGTGGGTCAGGACGGCTATACGCTGGACGATGTGCTGACGCACGACGCCCACGAGCGCGACACGACGCTGCATTCGATGCTGGCGGCCATGAAGTACCCCGACTATCCGGTGGCGCTGGGCGTGATCCGCGAGGTCGAGGACGACGCGGTGTACGACCGTGCCGTGGAGCGTCAGGTCGAGGAGGTGAAGGCCGCGAGCAAGATCCGCTGCGTGGACGACCTGCTTCGGTCGGGCGCCACGTGGGAGGTGGAATAGCCGGTTTTTCCACAGCCGGAACGCTTCGGGGCGCTGAAAATGAATTTCAGCGCCTCTTTTTTCACTTCGGATTTTGCAGAATAAAAAAATCCGATTATCTTTGCACCTGCATCGGGGGATTAGCTCAGCTGGCTAGAGCGCTTGCATGGCATGCAAGAGGTCACGAGTTCGAATCTCGTATTCTCCACACGAAAAAAAGACCATCGGATTTCGATGGTCTTTTTTTACACGGTTCCCGTCGGGCCGGCGGACTCCCGAAACAGAGCGGCACATGAGCGAACGACACAAAAGACTGCACCCGGCGATGTTCGCCGGAACGGGCAGCGACGTGGGCAAAAGCCTGCTCGCCGCGGCTTTCTGCCGCATTTTCCGCCAGGACGGATACGATCCCGCACCGTTCAAGGCCCAGAACATGGCCCTGAACTCCTACGTGACAGCCGACGGCGGCGAGATGGGCAGGGCGCAGGTCGTGCAGGCCGAAGCCGCCGGCGTGGAGTGCCATACGGACATGAACCCGCTGCTGCTGAAACCCAACACCGACAAGGTCTGTCAGGTGATCCTCAACGGCCGGGTCGTCGGAAACAGCTCCGCCGCCGAATTCTTCCGCACCGGGCCCGGGCGGGAGGCCCTGCGGCGCGAGGTCTGCGCCGCCTACGACCGTCTGGCGGCGCGCTACAACCCCGTGGTGCTCGAAGGCGCCGGAAGCATCAGCGAACTGAACCTGCGCGATGCGGACCTCGTGAATATGCCGATGGCCGCCCACGCCGGGGCGGACGTGTTTCTGGTGGCCGACATCGACCGCGGAGGGGTGTTCGCCTCGGTGTACGGAACGATGCAGCTGCTCGAAGCGTGGGAACGCCGGCTGGTCAAAGGCATCTTCATCAACAAGTTCCGCGGCGACATCAGCCTCTTCGACGAAGGCCGCCGGATGCTCGAAAAACTCTGCGGCATCCCCGTGCTGGGCGTGATCCCCTACCTGCGCGACGTGCATATCGAAGCCGAAGACTCCGTGGCGCTCGACCGGCGCCACCGCCGGGCCGAACCCGGGAAGGTCAACATCGCTGTCGTGCTGCTGCGCCACCTCTCGAATTTCACCGATTTCGATACGCTGGAACGCCGTCCCGGCGTCTGCCTCTATTACACCGATTCGCCCGAAGCGCTCGACGATGCCGACATCGTCTTCCTGCCCGGGTCCAAAAGCGTGATGGCCGACCTGGCGGAACTCCGCCGCAAGGGGCTGGCCGACCAGATCGTCCGGCTGGCCGAAGCGGGACGCACCGTGGCGGGCATCTGCGGCGGTTATCAGATGATGGGCCGCACCATCCGCGATCCGCACCGCATCGAAAGCGACACGGAAACGATGCCGGGACTGGGACTGCTGCCCGTCGAAACCGTACTGGCCGGCGAGAAGGTCACCCGGCAAATCCGGTTCACCCTCCCCGGCGACGACCGCACGGGATCGGCCTACGAAATCCACATGGGACGCACCGCTCCGCTCCCCGGACACCCGGCGGAACCGCTCGCACGCCTCGCCGACGGAACCAGCGACGGCTGCGTCGCCGAGAACTGCCTGGGAACCTACCTGCACGGAATCGCCGACAATCCCCTTTTCATCGACCGTCTGCTGCGCCCCTTCGCAGCACGGCTTCCCCGGACGGAGCTCCCCGACGCCCGCACCTACAAGGACCGGCAGTACGACCTGCTGGCCGATCGCGTGCGCCGGAACACCGACATGGAACGGCTTTACGAAATCCTGAGCCGCTGAAAACAGCTCCGTGCGGGAAGCCCCGCCGGAAGAGAAGCATCCCGAAAATTAGTTAGCGTAAAAAATACCCCAAACGGCCGCCCGCCGGAAAGCCGGGATACGCCGGACACTTAGTCCCGAAAATACGGTATCAGGGGCCTCCGAAAACATCTCGGACGTTTTTCCGCGCGCCGCACGGCATCCGGTGTTATGGGTCCGGAGCCGTGTGTGCACGCACACACACGGCATTTTCCAACAAAAAAATTATATAACTTTGCCTTGGACCCGTTCCCCCGGAGCGAACGGAAGCGACAGGCACGCTACAATCATTCACAACATAAAACCAACTAACTAATTACAATCATGAAGAAACTATTGACGAAAGTTCATTGGCTGTGTGCCGTCCTGCTGGCGGCAACGCTGCTGCAACCGGGACTTGGCGTCGCCCAGAAAAGTGGGGGGGGGAAATTCACCCTCTCGGGCACTGTCAAAGGTGACGGCCAGCCCCTCGTCGGCGCGACCGTAGTCGAGCCGGGCACGTCGAACGGCACGGTGACCGGTGCAGACGGCAAATTCTCGCTTTCGCTCTCGAAACGCGGGGCGTCCATCCAGGTATCCTTCATCGGATATGTGACCAAGACGCTCACCGCGAACGCCGATTTTCTGGAGGTCGCGCTCGACTCCGACGCCCAGAAGATCGACGAAGTGATGGTCGTCGCCTACGGCACGATGCGCAAACGCGACGTGACGGGCTCCATCACCTCCATTTCGTCGGAATCCATCGAACGCCGCGCCCCCGCGAACGTCTTCGAGGCGTTGCAGGGACAGGTCGCCGGCGTGCAGATCTCCGCAGGTTCGGGACAGCCGGGCGAAAGCTCGCAGATCAACATCCGCGGTATCTCGACCTTCTCGGCCGAGGGCGTGAAGCCGCTCTACGTGGTGGACGGAATCCCGATGGAGGACATCGACGGCATCAACCCCGGCGACATCACCTCGATCGAGGTCCTCAAGGACGCCGCGTCGGCCGCCATGTACGGTTCGCGTTCGGCCAACGGCGTCATCCTCATCACGACCAAGGGCGGTCAGGAGGGAGCACCGCGCATCGACGTGAAATACCTCCACACTTGGGGAAAACTCTCCCACAAACTCGCGCAGGCCACGCGCGCCGACCGCCGCAAGTTCGACATCCTGCGCGACACCTATCATAAGGACAACGCGACGGGCTACGTTGACAACGCCAGCAACCAGCTGATCAACGACTCGCTGAACGCAGCGTTCAACGTTGACAACGACTATCAGGACCTGCTTTTCCAGTGGGCCCAGAAAGACCAGGTGGACCTGAGCGTCGCCGGCGGCACGAAGCGGATGAAATACTTCGGATCGACGGGCTACTACAACGAGCGCGGTATCGTCCCCAACACGAATTTCCAGCGTCTGACGGCCCGCATCAACGCCGACTACACGGCCGCCAACTGGCTGACGCTCCACAGCCGCGTATCGCTGGGCTACTCCCAGAAGAACGGCATCAACGAAGGGCAGCTGATGACTGCGATGCTGTCGCGCCGCCCCTATTTCAACCTCTACTACCCCGACGGCACGCTGGCCGGCGTATTCCAGGGCCAGAAGAGCCCGCTGGCACAGGTGAAATACACCACCGACCGCACGGAATACTATCAGGGCAACCTCTACCAGGGCTTCGAACTGAAGCTCGCCAAGGGGCTGACGTTCCAGACCAGCATCAACGCCAACCTCTATCTCAACAAGCGCCAGCGCGTCTACCCGAGCATGATCACCGACGAGTGGCAGAAGAGCAACAGCGGCTACGCCGCCGACAACCTCAACTGGAACTGGCTCAACGAGAACGTCCTCACCTATAAGAACAAGTGGGGCAACCACAACTTCTCGGCCCTCGTGGGTTTCAGCGAGCAGCAGTGGCGCACCGACCAGACCGTTCTGTCGGGCATCAACTCCTCGACGGACTTCATCCCCACGATGAACGCCTTCGCCGCCAACCTCACCCTGAACGAGACCGGCACCTGGCAGTCGAATCACTCGATGGCGTCGCTCTTCGCCCGCGTGACCTACGACTTCAAGGCGAAATACCTGATTCAGGCCACCTTCCGCCGCGACGGTTCGTCGCGCTTCTCGAAAGGCAACCGCTGGGGCAACTTCCCCTCGGTATCGGCCGCATGGCGCCTTTCGGACGAGAATTTCATGAGCTTCTCGCGCCGCGCGCTCGACGACGCCAAGATCCGCGTCAGCTGGGGTATCACCGGCAACGAGCAAATCGGCAACTACGACTACCTCTATTCCTACGCCACGGGCGACATCTACGACGGCGTGGGCGGCGTCTACCCCGCACGCCTCGCCGTGGACAACCTGCGCTGGGAGGAGACCCGCCAGGTGGACGTGGGTCTCGACCTGAGCTTCTTCAACAGCCGCCTGACCATCACGGCCGACTACTACGACAAGTACACCGACGGTCTGCTGGCCAACCGCGAGCTCCCGAAGGAGTCCGGATTCTCGACCATGCGCACGAACGTCGGCGAGGTCAGCAACCGCGGTTTCGAGTTCTCGATCGCCGGCGACCTCGTCCGCACGAAGGATTTCCGCTGGAACGCGTCGTTCAACATCTCGCGCAACTGGAACACCGTCGAGAAACTCGCCGAGGGCGAACCCTATCTGGAAAACGACCTCTGGTGGATGGCCGAGGGCGGTTCGATCGGCGACTTCTACGGCTACAAGCAGATCAACATCTTCCCCTACGACGAGTCGAACGCCTTCACGCCCGACACGTGGCAGCAGCTCACGCCGGTCTTCGAAAACGGCTCGTTCAGCCACTACACGCTCGACGGGCAGGTTTACAACGGCAGCTACGTGCAGAAGAAACTGCCCAACGGCAAACCCTTCCGCGGCGGCGATGTCAACTGGGAGGAGTCCGCGGGTTCGCGCGACGGCGTGATCGACGAAAACGACCGCATGATCATCGGCAACGCGCTGCCCACCTACACCGGCGGCCTGAGCACGAACTTCACCTACAAGAACTTCGGTCTCTTCGTGTCGTTCTACTACTCGTTCGGCGGGCAGATCTACAACTACGCCGAGCACCAGCGCAACATGTTCCTCTACACCTCGACGACCCCGTCGCCCCACGTGATCAACAACATGTGGATACACCAGGGCGACCAGGCGCTCTACCCGCGCCCCTACAACGACGAGTACAACAATGCGCGCTACGCCAACTCGTTCTACGTCGAGGACTCCGACTACATCCGCCTGTCGAACGTGCGTCTGTCCTACGACCTGCCGGAGCGCTGGCTCAAATCGCTGCGCATCAAGGCGCTGCAAGTCTACATCTTCGGCAACAACCTGATGACGTGGACCTCTTACAGCGGCTACGACCCCGAGTTCTCGTCGTCCAACCCGCTGCAAATCGGCCGCGACACCTACCGCTACCCCATGAAACGCGAATTCGGCGCAGGTATAAACGTTAAATTCTAAAGGCTTACAACAATGAAAAAGATCAAATACATACTTGCAGCCCTCCTGCTGGCCTCGGGGTTCATCTCGTGCGAGTCGTTCCTCGACGAACAGCCCGTGAGCGAACTCCCCGCCGACCAGATGTGGACCTCCTCGCGCGAAGCCAAGGCCGGCGTGAGCCAGATCTACGGGTTCTTCCGCTCGGCCATGCGCGAAAACTACTTCTACTGGGGCGAATTCCGCTCGGACGACTTCGCCCCCGGAGCTTCGACGGCAGCCACCCAGCAGCGCGTCATCGACAACCAGCTGACCACCGACCTCAACTGCACGAAGTGGACCGCCCTCTATCAGGTCATCAACCAGGCCAACCTCTGCATCAAATACCTCCCGGGCGTCGATATGCCGTCGGTGTCGGACCGCAACGACCTGCTGGGACAGGCTTACGGCATGCGTGCGCTGGCCTATCTCTACGCCGTGCGCGTCTGGGGCGACGTGCCCCTGTTCACCGAGCCCAACGAGGAGTACAGTCAGGAGATCTACCGCGAGCGCACCGACATGAACTACATCCTCCGCGAGGTGGTTCTCGAAGACGCCAAAAAGGCCGAGTCGCTGATCGACCGCACGAAGAACAAGGAGCGCAAGCGCATCTCGGTCTACGGCGCGTGGGCGATCATGGCCGACACCTACATGTGGCTCAAGGAATACAGCCTGGCCGACCAGACCATCGAGAAGATGAAGAACGACGCGTCGTTCATGGCCCTCGAAACCGACATCAGCACCTGGAAGAAGATGTTCGCCGAGGAGCTGAACAACAAGGCCAGCGACAACACCCCCGAGAACGACGAATACAGCACCAAGGAGTTCATTTTCATCGTGCATTTCAACATGGACGAGGTGGGCACCAACGGTTACAGCTACATGTACCAGTGGTTCACGGGCTCGGGCAACCGCGCCGCCGTGATGTCGCCGGCGCTGCTGGCCAAATACGATCAGGAAAAGGACCTGCGCTTCCCGCTGGTGACGAAGAACTACCAGTCGGGCTGGGAGATGCGCAAATACATCTCGGGCGACATCTCCTCGACGCTCAACAGAACCTGCGAAGTGGGCTACCCCATCTACCGCTATTCGGACATGATCCTGTTGCAGGCCGAAGCGCAGGCCCGGCAGAGCAAGTGGGAGGAGGCTCTCGACCTGGTGAAGCCGATCCGCACGCGCGCCGGTCTCGAAACCCCTTCGGCCGCGGATTTCGCCGACGAGGAGGAGCTCGTGGACTTCATCCTCGACGAGCGCCAGCGCGAACTGGTCGGCGAAGGCCGCCGGTGGTTCGACCTCGTGCGCACGGGCCGCTGGAAGAGCGTCATGGGCCCGATCAACGGCTGCCAGGAGGACGGCAACGAACTCTTCCCGATCCATTTTTCCCACCTGGACCAGAACAAGAAACTGGTGCAGAACAGCTACTACGCAACGAGTAAATAATTTCCAAAACGACCTGTACCATGAAACCCATAATCAAGAAATTGTCGTTGCTTCTGGCGGTCGCGCTGACCGCAGCCTGCGGCGACATGAAACTGCAAACCGACGCCGACTACGACCATTCGGTGCTCGACCCCCACATCCCGATGACGGCGTGGGAGTATTTCGAAACCCGTACGGACATTTTCAGCGAGTTCATGGCGGCCGTCGAATACGCCGGCATGAAGGAGTACTACACCCAGACCGGCCGCGAATACACCTTCCTGGCGCTGACCAACACGGCCGTCAAGGCGTTCGTGAGCACCTACCCCGACAAGTCGAAGATCACCGACTGCCCGAAGGAGGACGTGCAGAACCTGCTGCGCTACCACATCATCGACGGTTTTTACAGCGGCTACGGAGAGCTTCCCGTGGAGGCGATCTTCGTGCTGACGCTGCGCCGCGGCGAAGAGGGTCTGATGACCATGCTCACGCGCAAGAACCCCTGGATGGCCGACGCCGGAGCGATCATCGTGAACGACACGGGCACGAACGGCAACTCGCCCATGCGCAAGTCCGTGAGCTGCAACATCATGCCGACCAACGGCGTGATCCACGTCTTCGACTCCTACTGCTATTACAGGAAATAGGACACGACGAACATTAAAACACCGAAAACCATGAACAAGAGATTATTCACGATACTGGCCGGGATTTTCGCCGTCATGTCGTTCGCAGCCTGCAACGACGACGAGGGAATCGACCCTTCGGCCGCCGAACCGACCATCACCTACGCCTACGACACGCTGGAAGCCGACCTCAACGTGGTGGACAACCTGCCGGTCGTCGCCATCGTCAAATCGGAAGCAGGGCTCAAAAGCGTCTCGCTCAGCATCAACACCTCGGACGGGGAGACGGTTCCCGTGACCACCGTCACCGAGTTCTTCAACGCCAGGAGTTACAGCCTCGCGGAGGAGATCAACTACGAGTCGAACTACACCGAGGCCGTGATCGAGGCCGTGGACCTGCTGGGCCGCAAGGCCGAGGCGAAGATGCCGATCTCGATCATCGACGTTGTGGAAGCCCCCTCGATCGTCTTCACGCCCGCAAAATGGTCGTACGACGAGACCGTCGGCGGCGAGAAGCCCCGCACGCACATCGAAGTGAACACCTCGGCGCTGTTGCAGTCGATCGAGATCACCCGCGTGAAGACCTCGGGGCAGGAGCCCTATACGAGCCTGACGTTCACCGACGAAGATCAGCAGAAATCGTGGACCTTCGACGAAATGATCGAGTTCGACGAATTCGACAGAGGCTTCAAGGTCAAGGCCGTTGACAACTACGGACAGGTGCGCATCGAGACGATGCAGATCCAGTACAAGACCGTTCCGCCTCCCGTCGTGACCTTCGCCCAGACGACGATCGCGGCCGACAAGGACGAGGAAAAAACCGTCGAGATCGCCATCGAGTCGCAGGCCGGTGTCGTCAAGGTCGAGCTGTTCCGCGTGGAGGGCAAGACCGAGACATCGGTGAAGACCACGACCTACGAGAGGCTCAATGAGCTGAACTACGCCGAGAAGATGCTCTTCACCAACTCCACGTCGGGCGTCAAGGTGATCGTCACGGACAATGTGGGCCGCACGACCACGGCGACGACCAAAGCCTGCGTCAACATGTACTACGTCGAGGATATTCCGGTCGCCACGGCTCCGGCGGGCGACGGTGCGGAAGCCGCCGGCGGGGCGAAACGCCTGCTCTCGCTGGGCGACCAGAAGACCTACTCCGTGCAGGAGTGTCTGGAAAACACCGACTTGCAGTCGCACGCCGACGTTAAGGTCTATTACATGAACGGCAACGCCCAGTCGGTGCGCATCTACTCGATGGAGAATGCCGACGGCAAGAACGCGGAATACTCGTACAACGGCCAGAACATCGGCAGTTTCGGCGGGCTCAACGCCACCCGGTTCAAACTGCTCACGGACGTGGACTTCGAGAGCGCCACGGCCGCCGACATCGACGCCATCGACGCCGGAACCATCCAGTCCTCAAACATCAAGGGCAAAGAGGAGCTGATCGGCGCCGTGATCGCCTTCAAAACGGGTGCGAAGTCCTCGGCCGGCAGCGGCAAAGTGGGCCTCATGAAACTCGTTGCGATCGGCGAGAAGATCGGCACGAACACCAACGCCCGCGTATTCACCTTCGCGGTCAAACTCCCCAAGGAGTAACCGCATTTTCAGAATCGGAAATTCCTCCGGAGCAATTCTCCGGAGGGTTTTCCGTTCTTCGATAAACCGAACAGACCGAAACGATGACCCCGTTACGCATTTCACTCGCCGCTGCGGCGCTGCTTCTGCTTCCGGCGGCAGCTCCGGCGCAAAACGGCAAGAAAATCTACGCCGACTACCACGGCGTGCGCTACACGCGCGCCCACGACGGCAAGCTGGGCCGCTGGGAGATGCACGCCGAAACCGCCAAGTCGAAGACCGGGCGGAAAACGCTCTGCTACAACGCCGACTTCATGGACGCCGCAGGGCGCCACGACATCGCCGCCGTGGCTTATCCACAGGCGGGCATGCAGTCGAATCTCGACCCCGACTACATCGAATACCAGATTCTCTCGGCCAAGGCCGCGGGAATCGACGGATTCTTCATCGAATGGGGTTTCATGGACCACGAGAACGATAAACTGCTGAAAGCCATGCAGCCCGTGGCCGCGAAATACGGCTTCGAAATCGGCGTCAACTGGTGCGACGGCTGGCTCTACTACGACTGGATCACCCGCATGCACCCCGAAATCGACACCCGCGAGGCCAAGACCGAGCATTACGCCCGCTGCTACCAGTATCTGGTGGACAACGTACTGTCGGGCCCGACGGCCCCGACCGTCGGCGGACGCCCGGTCTTCTACCTCTTCGGCCCGGGCGCCCAACCCGCGGAATACGCCTATGCCGCATCGAAGGTCCGCCTGCCCGAGGGCATGCCGCAGCCCGCCGTGCTGCGCCGCTGGGCCGAGTGGGGCACGCTCGAGGAAAACCGTTATGTCCCCGTGCGCTGGAGCCCCGAGATCGAGTCGTGGAAGGAGCTGGGGATGATCCCCACGGCGTGGCTGCCCGCCCGCGTGCGCCCGATGGACGCCGCGCACCCCCATTGGGACCACTACGCCGAACCGGACGACCTCATCGAGTTCATGAAGCCGTTCCGCGACTCGGTGTGGATGAGCGCCGATCCGGCCTACACCGTCAAGTCGGGATTCGTCATGCCGGGCATGGACAACCGCGGCTGCGCCGGCTGGGGCGGACAGCATTTCTACTACATCCCGCGGGACGGGGGCCGGACCTACGAACGCATGTGGGAGTTCAGCATGGCTTCGCGCGACAGCCTCGACATGATGTTCATCGCCTCGTGGAGCGACTACACCGAGGGGCACGAGATCGAGCCCACGGTGGAGAACGGCGACCGCGAACTGCGCACGACGCTGCATTACGCCGCGCAGTTCAAAGAGATGCCGGAAGATGCCTCGGGCATCGCGCTTCCCGCACGGCTCTTCGGCCTGCGCAAACGGAGCGAATACCTCGCCGCGGCACGCCGCAAGACGGCCGATGCCGACGCCCTGCTGGACCGGGCCGCCACCGCGATCGCCGGAGGTAGTTATTCAGAGGCCGCCGAACGGCTCTCCGCGGCCGAAGCGGCCGTCGATGCGCTCGAAAAGACGCTCAAAAACCGCACGCTGGATGTTCCGGAATCGGAACTGCGCTTCAGCAGCGACGCCGTGCACGGCGTCCGGTACGCCTCGCCCGAGCTGAAAGTCTACCTGCCCGAAACGGCCGTCCGGTCGCTGATCGCGGCGCGCACCCACACGGGCTATCTGGAATTCGAATACTTCGACGACGCCCCGACGGGCGATTTCGTCTTCCTCTACTCGCGCACCGAGCGTCAGCCCAAGGATATTTTCGCCACCGTCGCCAAATTCAAGACCGACGGCACGGGCACATGGAAACGGGTGCGGGTCGAACTGGCCCCCGAAAACGTGCTTTACGCCACGACGCCGGGCTTTACGCTGATGTTCAAAGGCAAACTGAAGCTGCGCGACGTGAGCTTCCACTACACCCTCAGCCGATGATGCGCCTGCTCACCACCCTGCTGCTGGCCGCCGTCTGCACCGCCTGCGGCGGTCCCTCGCGCGACGGCAACGCCTTCACGTTCGACGAGGCGGGCATGGCCTACCGCGTCGAGTTCCGCACGGAAAACACCGTGCGCATCCTCGTCCGCCCGGCCGGATCGCCCCTCGTGACGCAGCGGCTGGTCGTGGATTCCGTGCCCGCCGCTCCCGTCGAGGTGCGCCGCGAGGCCATCGAACACGGCTATGCGTTCCGCACGCCGCAGCTCCGGGTGGAGTTCGACCGCACGCGGGGCCTCTTCTCGTTCCGCGACGCCCGCACGGACGCCCTGCTGCTCGAGGAGACCGCCCGCTCGCTCCGTCCCGACACCGTGGGCGGCGAGGCGTGCTACGCCGTGACCCAGCGGTTCGCCGGGACCGACGACGAGGCGCTGTACGGACTGGGCCAGTACCAGACGGGCGCCCTGAACTACAAACGCGACACGGTCCTGCTGTTGCAGGCCAACAAGGACATCGTCAACCCCTATCTGGTCTCCACGCGCGGCTTCGGACTGCTGTGGGACAACTACTCGGCCTCGGAGTTCCGCGACGGAGGCGACGCTTTCGAATTCACGTCGGAGGTGGGCGACGCCGTCGATTACTGGTTCGTCTACGGGGGCGATCCCGCAGGGTGCGTGCGCGGCTACCGTGCGCTGACCGGCGCGGCGTCGATGCTTCCGAAATGGGCTTTCGGGTTCTGGCAGTCGCGCGAACGCTACAAGAGTTTCGACGAACTGACCCGCGTGGTCAGCGAATACCGCCGCCGGCACATCCCGATCGACATCATCGTGCAGGACTGGGAGTACTGGGGCGAAAAACCCCGGTGGAACGCCCTCCAATGGGACTCCGTGCGCTACCCGAACCCCGGGGCCGCCGTCGCCCGCCTGCACGAGGAGTACGGCGTGCGGCTGCTGGTGTCGGTGTGGCCGGGATTCGGCCCCGAAACCGCCGTGTACCGCGATCTGGAGGCCGCCGGAGCGCTGTTCGACGAACGGACGTGGGCCGGATACAAGGTCTTCGACGCCTACGACCCCGCGGCGCGCGACATCTTCTGGCGCCACTTCCGCACGGGGCTCTTCGACACCGGCATCGACGGCTGGTGGATGGACGCCACCGAACCCTCGTTCCGCGAGGGATTCACCCAGCGCAAGCAGGAGGCCCGGACCAAATCGGCCGGAAAAACTCATCTGGGGGCTTTCCACCGCTATCTGAGCACCTATTCGCTGGTGTGGACGGGCGACCTCTACGGCCGTCTGCGCGCAGCGGCTCCCGAACGCCGTCCGCTGCTCTTCACCCGCTCGGCATTCGCCGGGCAGCAGCGTTACGGCACGGCCGTGTGGTCGGGCGACATCGTCGCCTCGTGGGAGACAATGAAACGCCAGCTGGCCGCGGGCGTCAACCTCGCGGCGTCGGGATTCCCCTACTGGACCTTCGACACGGGCGGATTCTACGTCACCGACAACGGCGGCATCTACCCCCGCGGACTGGCCGACCCGGACTACAAGGAGCTCTACGCCCGCTGGTTCCAGTTCGGGGCCTTCCTGCCGATCTTCCGCGCCCACGGGACCAACGTCCCGCGCGAAGTGTGGCAGTTCGGCGACGAACGCAGCGTCTGGTACCGCAACCAGATCGAATACATCGACCTGCGCTACCGCCTGACGCCCTACGTCTACTCCACGGCCTACGACGTTGCGGCGAACGGCAGTTCGTTCATCGCGGCCGCGGGCATAGCCTTCCCCGAAGACCGGGCCGTCGCGGCTTACGACGAAGCCTATCTGTTCGGCCCCGCGCTGCTCGTGCGCCCCGTCTTCGAGCCGATGCCCGCCGGGGCCCGGACCCAGCCGGTCACGACGCTGCTGCCGCGCCACGACGGCGCATGGTGGTACGACTTCTTCACGGGCGAGGCTTTCCGCGGCGGGGAGCGCGTCACCCGGGCGTGCGGCCTCACGGAACTCCCGGTCTACGCCCGGGGCGGCTCGATCGTGCCGACGGGCGCGGCGAAAGAGTCGGTCATGGCAGGTCCCGACACCGAGCTGGAAATCCGCGTCTACACCGGGGCCGACGCCCGCTTCACGCTCTACGACGACGCCGGAGACGGCTACGGCTATGAACAGGGCGAATACGCCCGCTGCACCCTCGGCTGGTCCGAATCGGACGCCGCGTTGCGCATCTCCGCGCGCGAAGGCTCCTACCCCGGCATGGCGCAGGAGCAGACGCTCCGCATCCGGGTCTTCCGCCCCGGAGCGGAACCCGCGGAACAGACCGTCCGCTATACGGGCGAACCCCTCGAATGCAAATTCCAATCAACCGAAAACCGATGAAACACATCCGAATCATTCTCTGCCTGACGCTGTTTCTGACCGCCGCTTCGGCCGCGGCACGGGTCAGATACACGGTCAACGACGCCTGGCGTTTCACCAAAGGATCGCCCTACAACGCCTTCCAGCCCGCGGCCGACGACTCGGCGTGGGAGGTGGTGAACATTCCCCACACGTGGAACGCCGAGGACGCCGCAGACGACGTTCCGGGATTCTACCGCGGCCCGGCGTGGTACCGCAAGCGGATCGTCCTCCCGGCCGACGCCGCCTCGAAGCAGGCGTATCTCTGTTTCGAGGGGGCCAATCAGGTGGTGCGGCTCTACGTCAACGGCCATTACGCCGGGAAGCACACGGGCGGCTACACGCGCTTCGTCTTCGACATCACGAAATACATCGTCCCGGGCGGCGAAAACCTCTTCGCCGTCGAGGTGGACAACGCCCACGACCCCGACATTCCGCCCCTGTCGGCCGACTTCACCTTCTTCGGCGGCATCTACCGCGACGTGAGCCTGCTCCTGACCGACAAGGTGCACGTGGCGCCGACCGACTTCGGATCGCCGGGCGTCTACCTCTCGACCCCCGAGGTCACGGCCGAACGGGCCGCGGTCGAGGTGCGGACACTGGTGGCCAACAGCGGCACGGAACCCGTCCGGGTGCGCGTCGAGCACCGCATCGTCGGGCCCGACGGCCGCGAAGCCGCCCGCGCGGAGGACATGGCGGAAATCGCCGCCGGAAGCATCGCGGAACAGCTCCGCCGCGACATCACGATCGCTTCGCCCCGGCTGTGGGACATCGACGAACCGAACCTCTACCGCGTGCTGACGCGCATCGTGGCCGAGGACGGCCGCGTGCTGGACGAGGTTTCCAACCCGCTGGGCCTGCGGTGGTTCTCGTTCGGCCCCGACAAGGGCTTCTCGCTCAACGGCCGCCCGCGCAAGCTTGTCGGCACGTGCCGCCACCAGGACTACCTGGGCCGCGGCTGGGCGCTGCCCGACGAGATGCACGAACGCGACGTGCGCCTGATCAAGGAGATGGGCGGCAACTTCCTGCGCGTGTCGCACTACCCGCAAGACCCCGTGGTGATGGAGATGTGCGACCGGCTGGGCATCGTCGCCTCGGTCGAAATTCCGGTGGTCAACGCCGTCACCGAAAGCCGGGAGTTCCTCGAAAACTCGGTGCGGATGGTCCGCGAGATGGTCCGTCAGGACTTCAACCACCCCTCGGTGATGATCTGGGCCTACATGAACGAAACGCTGCTGCGCCCGCCCTACACCGACGAAACCCGCACGAAAGAGTATTACAAGTCTATCGAACACGTGGCCCGCACGCTGGAGGAGACCATCCGCCGCGAGGACCCCGCGCGCTACACGATGATCGCCTTCCACAACGCTCCGGAACGGTACGCCGCCGCCCGCCTGACGCAAATCCCGATGATTCAGGGCTGGAACCTCTATCAGGGGTGGTACGAAAAGGACATCACGGGCTTCGAGCGCATCCTCGACCGGCTCCACGCGCAGTATCCCGACAAGGTGCTGATCGTGACCGAGTACGGCGCCGATGTCGATCCGCGCCTGCACTCGTTCTCGCCCGAGCAGTTCGACTTCTCGCAGGAATACGGGCTGGTCTACAACCGTCATTACCTGGAACAGATGCGCAAACGCCCCTTCATCGCGGGTTCGTCGCTCTGGAACCTCAACGCCTTCTACTCCGAGCCGCGCGCCGATGTCGTGCCCCACGTCAACAACAAGGGCGTCACGGGCCTCGACCGCGAGCTGAAAGACACCTATCTTTTCTACAAGACCGCGCTCAGCCGCACCCCGCAGCTCGTCATCGGCAACCGCGAATGGAGGAACCGCAGCGGTGCGGACGACGGCTCGGGCCGCTGCACACAGCCCGTTCCGGTCTTCACCAACCAGCCGTCGGTGACCCTGACGGTCAACGGCCGCAGGATCGGCACCAAACGTCCCGAAGGGGGTGTGGCGATGTTCGACGTGCCGTTCGCAGACGGCGAGAACCGCCTCGTGGCCCGGGCCGGAGCGCTCACCGATGTCCTGACGGTCGGTTTCCGGCTGGCGCAGGCGTCGCCCGAACGGTTCACCGAACTGAACGTCATGCTCGGCTCGCCCCGCTATTTCGACGACCGCGAAGCGGGTCTGGCGTGGATTCCCGAGCAACCCTACACCCCGGGCAGCTGGGGATACGTCGGCGGCGAGGCGCTGCGGCGCTCCGGAACCGGATGGCTCGGCAGCGCGTCCGACATCCTCGGCACGAAGAACGACCCCGTGTTCCAGACCCAGCGCGTCGGCATCGAGTCGTTCCGCGCCGACGTGCCCGACGGCACCTACTCGGTCTACCTCTACTGGGCCGAACTCGACGCCGCCCGGCAGCGCGAAGCGCTGGCCTACAACCTCGGAGCCGACGGCGCCCAGCAGCAGTACACGGGACGCCGGTTCGACGTTTCGGTGAACGGCCGGAAGGTGCTCGAAAACTTCTCGATCGCCGCCGAGGTCGGCTTCTCGCGGGCGATGGTCCGCAAAGTGGAGGTCATCGTGCGCGACGGCCAGGGCCTGCGCGTCGATTTCGGACGCATCGAGGGCGAACCTGTGCTGAACGCCATCCGCATCTACCGCAACCACTGACGCCCATGAAACGCACCCTCCTGCTGGCATCGGCCCTGTGCCTCGCCGCCGCGGCCTGCGCCCGTCCCGACACGGTCTACGTGGCCCACGGAGCTGCGCATACCCCGCGCGTCGAACTCGCGGACGGACATGCCATAGAATCCCGCCCCATGCCGGGCGACACGCTCACGGCCGGCGGCGTCTGCTTCGTGCGGCTGCCGCGTCTGCGGCTCGTGCTCTGCATCGGGCAGTCGAACATGGCGGGCCGGGGTCCGATGGACGCCGGGACCGCCGACACGCTCCGCGGGGTCTACCTCTTCAACGACTCCGCCCGATTCGAACGCGCCGCGGAGCCGATGAACCGCTACTCCACCGTCCGCAAGGAGCTCGGCATGCAGCGCATCGGCCCCGTCGGGAGCTTCGCCGCACGCTATGCGGAGGTCACAGGAGCCCCGGTGGGCGTCGTGGTCAACGCCCGCGGCGGCTCGTCGATCGACGAGTGGCTGCCCGGCTCCGAAACGGACTATCTGGCCAAAGCCGTCGAACGCATCCGCGCCGCAGGCGACTGGGGCGACTTCGCGGCCGTGCTGTGGCATCAGGGCGAGGCCGACTCGGCGCATCCCGAACGTTACGGGGCCAAACTCCGCCGCCTCGTCGCAATCCTGCGCACGGAGCTCGGCAACCCCTCGCTGCCGGTAGTCTTCGGCGAGATCGCCCACTGGAACTGGACGAACCGCACCGAGGGCACGGCGCCTTTCAACGCCATGCTCCGCAGCCTGCGCATCCCGCACACGGCCTGCGTATCGGCCGAGGGGCTCGCGCCGATGAAAGACGAAACGGACCCGCACTTCTCGGCCGCGAGCCAGCGCGAACTGGGACGCCGCTACGCCGAAGCCCTGCTGAAAATCCGATAAAAACAATATCCTAACCTGCACTTGCAATGAACAGACTTTTCAGATCCTTCCTTTTCGCGGCCGGATGCCTCGCAGCGGCCGCATCCTGCACCGACGACACGACCGGCGGCAAACCCTCCGGAAAACCCGGTCACGGCGACAAACCCGAATACAGCTACACGGCGGTCGAATACCGCAAGATCCAAAGCGGCAGTTTCAGGCCGTGGACCACGGCCGACGCCGCGGAGACCCGCACGGTCAAAGGCATGAACTGGTTCTCGCCGGTGGACGGGCACGTCGAAACGGCATGGGGCGGACGCCTCGACTACGACGAACCCGTCTCCGTGACGGGCACCGAGGGCTATTTCCGCGTGGGCAAGGCCGGCGGACGCTGGTATTTCCTCGATCCGGACGGCGGCGCCGTCATCCTGCACGGCACGCAGCACGTGCGCCCCGGCACCTCGGCCGAACATACGGCGGCATTCAACAGCAAATTCGGCGGCAACGCCAAATGGAGCGCCGAGACGGGCGCGATGCTCGCCTCCTACGGCTTCAACTACGTCTCCTACGGCTCGAACCGCATCGAACGCTTCCCGGACGACATGCGCGAAAACCTGCTCAACCCCGGCCAGCGCAAGATGGCCTACGCCGAGAACCTCTACCTGCTGCGCACCTTCATGTGGGACATGACCGCCAATCTGGGCTACGCCTTCGAGGACGGCACCTACAACCGCCTCGTGCTGGCGTTCGAGCCCACGTTCCAGAGCTATGTCGAGAACCTCGCCCGCGAGAAATGCGCCCTGTTCGCCGGAGACAAACACTTCGTGGGCTACTACCTCGACAACGAACTGCCCTTCGTGGCCTACGAGAACGCCGACGCCGTGAAAGGCATCGAGCTGAAGCACTTCCTCGCCCTGCCCCACAAATACAAAGGCGCCCGGGACTTCGCCGAAGCGTTCATGGCGCAGGAGGGCATCGCCTCGGCGGAGGCCGTCACCGAAGCCCACCGCGAGAAATTCCGCTCGGCCGTCGCCGACCACTATTTCAAGGTCACGAGCGAGGCCGTCCGCAAAGCCGACCCGCAGCACCTGATCCTCGGATCGCGCCTCCACGACTGGAGCAAGTACACGCAGGGGATCGTCGAAGCCTGCGCCCGTTACTGCGACGTGGTGTCGGTCAACTACTACGCCCGCTGGCAGCCCGAACCCGACTTCATGGCCGACCTCGCCGTGTGGTGCGGCGACAAGCCTTTCATCGTCACGGAGTTCTACGTCAAGGGCGCCGACGCCAACTACAAGGGCCGCGCCTACTCGAACACCGACGGCGGCGGCTGGCTCGTACGCACGCAGAGAAACCGCGGGGAGTTCTACCAGAATTTCTGCCTGCGGCTGCTCGAAACGCGCAACTGCGCCGGGTGGATGCACTTCGAATACAACGACGGCTACGGCGGCACGGCGGATTCGAACAAGGGCCTCGTGTCGGTGGAGTACACCCCCTATGCCGACTATCTGAACCTGGCCAAGGAGCTCCACACGAACCTCTACCCGCTGGCCTCCTACTACGACGCGGAGCGCTGATCCCCGTCCCGTCCGCGAACGCATGCGCCGGCCGGAATCCCGCAACCCGACACGCGGGATTCCGGTTAGCGTAATTCCGGGCCTAACACGACCGCCCCGCAATCGCCTCCCAGCCCCTCTGGCAGGCGCTTTGCAGCGGCATAGTTAGCGTACGAAAGACGATAAGTTTGGATTTGCCTTTCCGAATGGATAATTTTACCATCGTAACCTAAACCCGCGACCATCATGTCCATCCAGATGAATCAATCGCTGTCGGTAGACTGCGCCGTCTTCGGCTTCAACGGAAAATCGCTCAAAGTGCTGCTCATCGAGCGGCGCTACTACAAGCCCGACACGCGTCTCGACAAGCTCAAACTGCCGGGAGCCATGATCCTCGAAAACGAGACGCTGCCCGAAGCCGCCTACCGCGTCCTCGAAGAGGCCACGGGGCTCAAAAACGTCTACCTGAAGCAGATGGACATCTTCTCCGACCCCAAGCGCGTGGCCGGCGAGGAACTGGAGTGGATCAACCGCTACCACGGCATCCAGACCGACCGGGTGGTCACCGTCGGCTACTATGCGCTGGTGAAGCTCGACAGCCGCACCATCGCCTACACGACGGCTAAAGGGGCCCAATGGGTCGATGTGGACTCGATTCAGCGGCTGGCCATGGACCACAAGGCGATCCTTTCGGCGGCCCTCACGGTGCTGTGCCGCGAGATGCTGCAATCGCCGGTGGCCTTCGAGCTGCTGCCGCGCAAATTCACGATCCGGGCGTTGCAGAACCTTTACAGCGCCGTGCTGGGCATCGAAATCGACAACCGCAACTTCCGCAAAAAAATACTGGCCTCGGGTTTCCTGACCCCCACCGCCGAAAAGGAGCAAGGCGTGGCCCACAAACCCGCGCAATACTACACGTTCAACAAAAACGCCTACAAAAAGGCCCTGAAAGACAAACTGAAACTGGGATTCATAAACAATTGGAGGTATTAATTTGATTATGTACAGCATACCGCTTTCGACCGCCGCTGTCGCCGCCTGTAGCGGCGTATATAAATCTGACCCACCCCCCAACCCCCGCCTCAGGCGGGGGCTTAGTGCTGCTTCGCAGCAAAATTGGCGTTTCGGACAGTAGGTATATAATTCAGTAATCTCCACAAAATAAATACAGCCATGAAAAGTTTAGGCATAGACATAGGTTCATCTTCCATCAAGGTGTCGCTGCTGGACATCCCGACGGGCGAATGCGTGGCTTCGGCCACCAATCCCGCGGCGGAGATGCCCATCGAGGCGCTCCGGAGCGGCTGGGCCGAGCAGGACCCCGAAATGTGGTGGCACTACGTCCGCGAAGGCATCCGGCAGATCGCCGTGAAACACCCCATGCGCGAGGTGGCGGCCATCGGCATCACCTATCAGATGCACGGACTCGTGGCGCTCTCCGAGGAGGGCGAACCGCTGCGCAAGTCGATCATCTGGTGCGACTCCCGGGCCGTCGAGATCGGCGACGAGGCCCTCGAAGGGATCGGCCGGGAGTTCTGCCTGGAACACACCCTCAATTCGCCGGGCAACTTCACGGCGTCGAAACTGGCGTGGGTGAAGCGCAACGAGCCCGAAATCTTTGCGAAAATCCACAAGTTCATGCTCCCGGGCGACTACATCGCCTACCGTCTTTCGGGGCGGATGTCCACGAGCATAAGCGGCCTTTCGGAGCAGATTCTCTGGGATTTCAAGGAGGAGCGCCGCGCGGACTTCGTGGCCGACCGGTACGGTATTCCCCACGCGATGATCCCCGACGCCGACGTTTCGATCGGCATTCAGGCGCACACCGACGCCGCGGCGGAACGCGAGCTGGGCATCCCGGCCGGCACGCCCATCTCCTACCGCGCGGGCGACCAGCCCAACAACGCCTTTTCGCTCAACGTCATGGAGGCGGGCGAGATCGCCGCGACGGGCGGCACGAGCGGCGTGGTCTACGGCGTCACGGACACCCCGAAAGCCGATCCGCAGTCGCGCGTCAATACGTTCGTCCACGTCAACCACACGCCCGGGAAACCGCGTTACGGCATCCTGCTCTGCATCAACGGCACGGGCATCATGAACTCGTGGATACGCCGCAACGTCGCGCAGCAAACGATGAACTACACCGAGATGAACCGTCTGGCCGCAAGCGTCCCGGCGGGTTCCGAAGGGCTGCTGGTCGTTCCGTTCGGCAACGGCGCCGAGCGCGTGCTCGGAAACCGCTGCACGGGGGCCGGGATCGTCAACATCGACCTCAACCGCCACACCACGGCCCACATCCTCCGCGCCGCGCAGGAGGGCATCGCCTACTCGTTCCGCTACGGCATCGACATCATGCGGGGGCTGGGGCTCTCGCCCGACATCATCCGCGCCGGACAGGCCAACCTGTTCCTCTCGCCGCTGTTCCGGCAGACGCTGGCGACGCTCACCGGAGCCCGCATCGAGCTGTTCAACACCGACGGAGCGCTGGGAGCGGCACGCGGTGCGGCGCTGGGAGCCGGGCTTTACAAGACGCGCGAAGAGGCTTTCGCCTCGCTCCGTCGGCTGGAGGTCGTGGAACCCGTCGCGGCCGACCGCGAGGCCCTCGAAGCGGGATACCGCGCATGGGTCGCAGAAGTCGAAAGAAAAATTCAAAATTCATAATTCAAAATCATCTACTATTATGGCAACAACAAGCTACTTTCCCACGGTGGAAAAGATCAAATTCGAAGGCAAGGATTCGAAAAACCCGATGGCGTTTCGCTACTACGATCCCGAAAAGGTCGTGAAGGGCAAAAAAATGAAGGACTGGTTCAAGTTCTCGATGGCGTGGTGGCACACCCTCTGCGCCGAGGGCGGCGACCAGTTCGGCGGCGGCACCAAGACCTTCCCGTGGAACGCGGCGGCATGCCCCGTCGAGCGCGCCAAGGCCAAGATGGACGCCGGATTCGAGTTCATGCAGAAGATGGGCATCGAGTACTACTGCTTCCACGACGTGGACCTCGTGGACGAGGCCGCCACGCCCGAGGAGTATGAGAAGAACCTCCGGGAGATCGTCGCCTACGCCAAGCAGAAGCAGGCCGAAACCGGCATCAAGCTGCTGTGGGGCACGGCCAACGTCTTCGGACACGCCCGCTATATGAACGGCGCCTCGACCAACCCCGACTTCGACGCCGCGGCCCGCGCCATGTTGCAGATCAAGAACGCCATCGACGCCACGATCGAGCTGGGCGGCGAAAACTACGTCTTCTGGGGCGGCCGCGAGGGCTACATGTCGCTGCTGAACACCGACATGAAGCGCGAGAAGGAGCACATGGCCACAATGCTCCGCATGGCCCGCGACTACGCCCGTTCGAAGGGCTTCAAGGGCAACTTCCTGATCGAGCCCAAGCCGATGGAGCCGATGAAGCACCAGTACGACGTCGATACGGAGACCGTAATCGGTTTCCTGCGCGCCCACGGGCTCGACAAGGACTTCAAGGTCAACATCGAGGTCAACCACGCCACGCTGGCCGGCCACACCTTCGAACACGAGCTGCAATGCGCCGTGGACGCCGGGATGCTGGGTTCGATCGACGCCAACCGCGGCGACTACCAGAACGGCTGGGACACCGACCAGTTCCCGATCGACCTCTACGAGATGGTGCAGGCCATGATGGTCATCGTCCGCGGCGGCGGCCTCCAGGGCGGCGGCACGAACTTCGACGCCAAGACCCGCCGCAACTCGACGGACCTCGAAGACATCTTCATCGCCCACATCGCCGCGATGGACGTGATGGCCCGCGCGCTGCTGATCGCCGCCGACATCCTCGACAACTCGCCCTACGAGAAGATGCTCGCCGAGCGTTACGCCTCCTACGACCAGGGCGAGGGCAAAGCCTTCGAGGAGGGCAGACTCACGCTCGAGCAGGTCGCCGACTACGCCCGCAAGCACGAACCCGTGCAGCGGAGCGGCAAGCAGGAGCTCTACGAAGCGATCGTAAATATGTATATCTAATCGTTCCGGGGGTGCGGCCGTAATGCCGCACCCCCGGAACTCCTTAAAATACTCCGAACCTATGACTTCAAACCAACAAACCGGCAGCCGCGCCTACCTCTTCTCCATCGTTCTGGTGGCGATCATCGGCGGACTGCTCTTCGGTTACGACACGGCCGTCGTGTCGGGCGCCGAACAGGCCCTCGACCAGTTCTTCCGGAGCGCCGCGGACTTCACCTACACGTCGTGGATGCACGGCTTCACCGCTTCGAGCGCACTGATCGGCTGCGTCATCGGCGGTGCGATCTCGGGCCTGCTGGCCTCACGCTTCGGGCGCAAACGTTCGCTCGTCATGGCGGCGGTGCTCTTCTTCATCTCGGCCGTCGGTTCGTGGCGGCCCGAGAGCGGCATCCTCCCCTACGGCGAGGCTTCGCTTCCGCTGCTGGTGTCGTTCAACATCTACCGCATCATCGGCGGAATCGGCGTCGGACTGGCCTCGGCCGTCTGCCCGATGTACATCGCCGAGATCTCCCCGGCGAAGATCCGCGGCACGCTCGTCTCGTGCAACCAGTTCGCCATCATCTTCGGCATGCTGGTCGTCTATTTCGTCAACTACCTGATCCGCAACCACCTCGGCGACACGGGCGAAGCCATCCAGGCCGCCATGATCCAGATCGGCTGGCGGCGGATGTTCCTCTCCGAGGCTTTCCCGGCGGGCGCCTTCTTCCTGCTGATCATGCTCGTGCCCGAAACCCCGCGGTTCCTCGCCCTGAGGGGCTGCGACGCCAAGGCTTTCGCCGTGCTCGAACGCATCAACGGCACGGCCGAGGCACGCTCGATCCTCGACGACATCAAGGCCACGGTGCACGAAAAGCGCGAAAAGCTCTTCGCCTACGGCACGGCCGTGATCCTGATCGGCATCCTGCTGTCGTTCTTCCAGCAGGCCATCGGCATCAACGTCGTGCTCTACTACGCCCCGCGCATCTTCGAGAACATGGGCGCTTCGGGCGACGCCTCGATGCTTCAGACCGTCGTCATGGGCATCGTCAACATCATCTTCACCGTCGTGGCGATCTTCACCGTTGACAAGGTGGGCCGCAAGCCGCTGCTCATCATCGGGTCCGCGGGCATGATGATCGGCATGGCGGCCCTCGCGGCGTTGTCGTTCTCCGACACCATCGGCATCGCAGCGCTGGTGTTCATCATCCTCTACACCGCGTCGTTCATGATGTCGTGGGGTCCGATCTGCTGGGTGCTCATCTCGGAGATCTTCCCCAACACCATCCGGTCGCAGGCCGTGGCCATCGCCGTGGCGGCGCAGTGGATCTCGAACTTCCTCGTGTCGGCGACCTTCCCGTCGCTGAGTGCCTGGAGCGTCGGCGGCACCTACTGCATCTACGCGCTGATGTCGCTCGCCTCGGCGGTCTTCGTCTGGCGGTGGGTCCCCGAAACCAAGGGCAAGACCCTCGAAGAGATGTCCGCCCTGTGGAAGAGCGGCGGCGCTTCGCGGTAGGCGCGCCCCGCATCGGAAAGCCCCTTCTTTTTTCAGACAACGCTGTAACCTATCCGGTTACGGCGTTGTTTCTTTTCAGGCGCGGCGGCGGCTCGAAATCCGGGAACGACCGGATTAGACCGAAAGGAAAATCTTTGACACGGAGAGTCAAAAACCGAACTGCGAAAATCCGTTCCTTTGTAAATCAACCGAAACTCTAAAGCCCATGAAAAATTACCAGCCCAACTATCTTTCGATGCTGCTGTTAATGTTCGTCTGCATCGCAAGCTGTTCCAATGAAACCACCTCCGGCCCCGGATTCGAGATCGGCGGCACTCCGGCCGAAACCGTCTACCAGATTCCTTCCGACCGCAAGGTCCGGCTGCCGGGAACCGGATTCCAGACCGGCGACATCGTCCGGCTGACCGACACCGGCATTTCGCACAACACCTACCGCGTCGAAGCCGCCGTCGAGGACGACGGCGCCGTCATCACGCTTCCCGGCAATTTCGTGGACGGCCGCTACGAACTGTTCATCGTCCGCGGCACCCGGCAGTTCCGCTACGGTCTGGCCGTATTCCGTGCGGATTCGGACCGGCCCGGGGAGCTCGACCGTCCGGACTACGACCGACTGACGGCCGACAGGCACCCCCGCCTGCTGATGGACGACGAAGCGTTCGGATCGCTGATGGAGCAGGTCCGCGCCGGCAACAACCAGGTGCTGAACCGGCTGCACGCAACCAACCTGCGCAATGCCGACATCTACGGACTGGCCGCCGCACCCCTCGCCTACCAGCTCGACGCCGCGGAGAAACGGATTCTCCACATCTCCTCCGCCGCTCTGCTGCGCATCTTCTCCTGCGCCTACGCCTACCGCGCCACGGGCGACCGCAAATACCTCGACCATGCCGAAAACGACATCAACACCGTCTGCGCCTTCCCCGACTGGAACGGACACCGCCACTACCTCGATGTCGGCGAAATGGCCGCGGCCGTAGCGCTGGGCTACGACTGGCTCTACGCCGACCTGAAACCCGAAACCCGCGCCAATGCCGAACGGGCGCTGCGCGAATATGCGTTCGATACGGCGGAGCCCTACGGATCGAGTTTCTACAACAAGGTTTCCAACTGGAACCAGGTCTGCAACGCCGGACTGGTCTGCGGCGCGCTGGCCGTCTACGAGACGTGCCCCGAGACGGCCGAAGCCATCATCGAAAAATCGCTGGAATCGAACCGCACGGCCGTCGAAGCCCTCTACGCGCCCCACGGAAACTACCCCGAAGGGTACGGCTACTGGGAATACGGTACGGTATTCAATGTCCTGATGCTTACGGCTCTCGAAACCGCCGCCGGGTCCGACGCCGGCATCTCCGCCACAGCGGGTTTCGACCGCACGGCCGAATGGATGCTCTACATGGTCGGTACGACCCGTCTGGGATACAACTACGCGGACTACCCTCAGACCTCGGTCGGCGCCGATATCCCGAGCTGGTATTTCGCCGACAAGTTCAAGAAGCCCTCGCTGCTTTATTATAATGTGGAGTGTCTCAAAGGGACGACCACGGACTACTACAACTGGAACCACCGTCTGCTGCCGATGATCATGGTCTTCGCCGGCAGGGTCGATCTAAACAGCGTGACCCCGCCGACCCAGAAGGTCTGGGCCGGAGAGGGCGAAACGCCCATCGTGCTGGTCCACACCGACTGGACCTGGAGCGAAACGGACAAATACCTGGGTGTCAAGGGCGGCAAGGCGAGAAGCAGCCATGCCCACATGGACGCGGGATCGTTCGTCTACGACGCCTACGGCGTGCGCTGGTCGATGGACATCGGCCGTCAGGACTACGCGACGCTCGAGGTGGCCCTCAAGGCGCTGGGCGGAAACCTCTGGACCTACACCCAGGCGTCGCTGCGCTGGGAGGTGTCGCGGCTGAACAACTTCTTCCACAGCACGCTCACGGTCAACGACTCGAAACACCGCGTGGAGGGCTTCGCAACGCTCGAACAGACCATCAATACGGCGACGGAACAGGGCGGCACGTTCGACCTCTCGCCCGTGCTCGAAGATCAGGTGGCCTCGGCGATGCGCACCGTGAAGATCGTCAACGACAAGGACCTGAAAGTCATCGACGCCATCCGCACCCGCACCGACCGGAGCGCCAAAATCCGCTGGACGATGGTTACGCCGGCCGCCCCGGCCGTGGAGAACGACCGGATCGTGCTGACGAGCAACGGCAAGACCATGTACCTGACCGCTGCGGAAGAGGGCGGGACGCAGATCGTCTACAAAACATTCAGCACCGATCCCGTCCACAGCTACGACGATCCCAATCCGGGCATTTACCTGGTCGGATTCGAAGCGACCGTGCCCGCGGACAAATGGGCGACCTTCACCACGACGCTCTCACCCGGAAACTGATTCCGGCAGCGGAGAAGCCGTTTTCTCCGTCCGGACCGGGACGGAGGAGACGGCTTTTCGGCGCCCCGGGTGTCCGGAATCCGCCGAAAACGCCGCCCCGCCTTTCGGTCCGGCCCCACAAAAACGACGGCTCCGGAATATCGTGAATGAAAAAAATATAAATTTGTATAAAGACATCCTCCTGACACACTCCTGATGACCCGGAAAAGAGAGACTCCCGATCGTATGATCGAACGCTGCTGCAAATATATCCTCCTCCTGTGGACGATGTCGTTCTGCGCCCATGAGGTCTGGGCCGGCCCGCAGTCCATCCGCCAGCTCCCCAACCTGACGATCCACCGCTTCGCGCAGGACAAGGTGGGCTACGTCTGGATCGCCACCGACAACGGACTCTGCCGCTACAACGGACAATTCTACTATTACTACCAGAACGAACCGGAAGACCCGGCGTCGCTCCCCGGCAACCGGGTGTCCGACATTCGCAGCGACGAAAACGGCACGCTGTGGATCGTCACCTCCGAAGGGGTCTGCACCTACGATGCGCGGCTCGACAATTTCCGGAGGTTGCCCGGCACGGAGGGGCTGAACAGGGCGGTGTTCAGCGGGGAATACGTCGTCTGCTCCGGCCCCGCCGGGATGACGCTCTTCGACGGCAGCGGCCGTCTGCTCATCGAGAGGCGGGATACGCCCCGGCACGGCCCCGCGGTGCTCGAAGCCGATCTGAACGGATTTTTGTGGGGGGGGGAAACCGGAGGCACGATTTTCAAATACGACAACAACCTGAATATCTGCGACTCGCTGGCGCTGCCCGACTCTGCGGAATTTCTGAGCAGCTGCCGCGACTCCGAAGGCCGGATCTGGTTCGGGACTTCGAACGGAGTGCGCATCGTCGATCCCCGCACCGATGCCCCCGCCGAAACGGACGGGCCGCTGAACGAATGTATCGCCGCACTCTCCCAGTCCGCCATACTCTCGCTGACGGCCGTAGACGATACGGTCTACATCGGGACACAGGGGGACAACCTCCACCAGATCGACATCCGGACCCGCACGCTGAAAAAGAACATCGTGACACGGGGAACGCCCGGGCTCAACTACACCAGCGACTTTTCCTGCTGTTTCCGCGATTCGGAAAACAATTTCTGGATCGGCACGCTCGACCGGGGCTATTCGGTGCGCTATGCCAATGAAAAGGAGTTCACCCGGTCGATCCGGCTGGGCAAACAGACCCTGAGCAAGTTCGTCAACGCCATCACGATCTCGAAAGACGGCACACGCTGGATCGGGAGCCGTTTCAAAGGCATGCTGGCCTACACCTCGCAGCTCGACCTGAAATGGCACACGCTGGAGAACTGCACCCTCATGCAGCGGCTCAACAGCAAGAACGTATCGGCGCTCTTCGCCGATTCGTCCGGACATCTCTGGGTCAACATCGACGACCGCATCGCCTGCTGCAACACCCGCCATCAGACGATCCTCGACTACACCCTGCTTCCGGAACGCTTTTCGGCCAACCGCTTCTGCGAGGACGCCCGGCACGACGTATGGGTGGCGACGACTTCGGGGCTCCTGGTGTACGACGGCATGCGCCTGCGGGACGCATGCTTCGAGGGCTGCGACGTGCAGGATGTCATCCGCCTCGACGACACGACGATGCTGGCGGCGGTATTCCGGCGGGGACTTTTCGCCATCGACAGCCGCAGGCTCGAACGGCGGCCCTTCCTCGAAGCCCCGGACAGCCTTGCGGCCACCGCGCTCCGCCATGCGACCTGCCTGCTGAAAGGCCGGGGCGGCAGGCTGTGGATCGGGACCCGCTCGAAGGGCCTGCTGCGGTATCATCCGACGGAGGGGTTCAGAACCTACACCCTGAAAGACGGTTTCGCCAGCAACGAAATCGCCTCCCTCGCACAGGACCGGAAAGGCGACATGTGGGTGGCGACCTCCTACGGTCTTTCGCTCATCCTCTCCGGAACGGAACGGATCATCACCTACCTGCGTTCCGACAAGATGCAGACCCAGCAGTTCCATCCCCGGTGCGTCTGTCAGACATCCGGCATGCTCTACTTCGGCGGAAACCTGGGGCTCGTGCATTTCAGACCCGAAAGCGTCCTGCCCAAGATCTCGGAACGCCCCGTGCGGCTGGTGCTCCGGGAGCTCAAAGTCAACAGCGTCGCCCAGCACCCCTCCGACGACGGAATCCTCACGCAGCAGCTCGACGACACCGAACGGATCGTCCTCGACCACAAGCAACGCAACCTCGACATCAGCTACGAGGCGCTGGCGTTCCTCTCCCCCGAGAAAATCCGCTACGCCTACCGGCTTCACGGCGGCGACATCGACGAGGAGTGGAACTACGTCGAAAACCGCACCAGCGCCAACTATTCGCACCTGCCCGCGGGCCGCTACGTCTTCGAACTGACGGCGCAGAACCCCGACGGATTCTGGAACAGCGAGCCGCGGCGGCTGGAGATCGTCATCAAGCCCTCGCCGCTGCTCACGTGGTACGCCTTTCTGCTCTACATCCTGGCGGCCGGCACCGCCGCCTGGTTCGCCAACAGGCTCTTCCTGCGCCGCCGGCTGCAAAAAATCGAGTTGGAGGCCACCCGCAAGGAGCTGGAGCGCGAGAAAGAGCTCACGAACATGAAGATCAATTTCTTCACCAACATCTCGCACGAACTGCGGACGCCCCTGACGCTGATCTACGGCCCGGTGAACATGCTGCCCGGCATACAGGACAAAAACCGCCAGCGCGAACTGATCAACCTGATCAACGACAGCATCCAACGCCTGCTCAAACTCGTCGATCAGACGCTCAACCTGAGCCGCATCGAGAACGACACGCTGCCGCTTTCGGTCTGCCGGCAGGACATCCTTCCCGTGGTCGAGCGCATGATGGCCGGCTTCGCCTGCTACGCCCGCGAGAAGCGGATCGACATCAGCCTGACGGCCACGCCGCCGGGCAGGATGACCGTCGCCGTCGATACGGACAAATTCAGCAAGATTCTCTCGAACCTGATCTCCAACGCCCTGAAATACACGCCCGAAGAGGGCCATATAACGGTGTCGCTGACGCTTGCCGACACGCTGCCGGAGAAACTCACCGCCGCCGCGTCGTCGCACTATCTGGTGGTGAGCGTCACCGACGACGGCACAGGCATGAGCCAGGAGGACGTGGAGCGCATTTTCGAACGCTACAAACGGCTTACGGCGGGCGAACACGTCGCGGCCGGCTCCGGAATCGGGCTCCACTACGTGAAACAGCTGCTGCTGATCCACAAGGGCAGCATCGTGGCCGAAGTCCGGCCCGAGGGCGGCATGCGCTTCACGTTCGCCATCCCGGTGGACGAAAGCCTCTACGACATCGCGGGCGAACCCACCGTCGAGGTCGAATTCATCGACGGCATGGCGACCGCCGTGGCCGACGACAGCCTCCCCGACGCGGAGGAGGAGATGCGGGAGGAGGGTCCGCGTCCGCGGCCGAAGATGGTCATCGTCGAGGACAATCCGCAGCTGCGGCGCTACTGCCGCCAGATATTCGCTCCCCGGTTCGAAGTCTTCACGGCGGACAACGGTTCCGACGGGTTCGACCTGATCCACACCGAGATGCCCGACGTAGTGGTCACCGACGTGCTGATGTCGAAGATGGACGGGTACGAACTGTGCCGGAAAATCAAGACGGACGTACTGCTGAGCCACATTCCGGTGGTGATACTCACCGCCAAGGTCACCGATCAGGACAAGATCACCGGCTATCAGGAGGGGGCCGACGTTTACATGACCAAGCCCTTCAACCCCACGCTGCTGCAAACGGTGATCGACAATCTGCTGACCTCGCGCAGCAAGCTGCGCGAAATGCTCCTCTCGGGCGCCGGACAGCCGGACAGCGAACCCGAAGATGCGGAAGAGACCGGAGAGATCAGGCTTTCGGCCGCCGACCGCGCATTCGTGGACAAACTCCGCCAATACGTAGACGCCAACATTTCGGACAGTTCGCTCAGCATCAGCGACATCAGCGCGGAGATGTGCATGAGCCGCGCCAGTTTCTTCCGCAAGATCAAATCGCTGACGGGCGTCACGCCCAACAATTTCATCCTGATCTACCGGCTCAACAAGGCCGCGGCGATGATCCGCAGCCGGGAGTACCGTCTCAACGAAATCGCCGACCTGGCGGGATTCAGTTCGCAGTCGCACTTCTCGCGCTGTTTCAAACAGCACTTCGGAATGGCGCCGAAAGACTATACGGATCACGGAGGGGGGGGGTGAACCGTCCCTCCGGAAGGCAGATTGAGATTCTGAGACATATTTTTAAGACCGCCGGACCGGGAGAATGACGGACGCAGGAATACTTTTGCAAAAACAAAACATTCCTGATATGACCCGAACACTTCAAATCATTCTGACCCTTTGCCTGCTCGTCTCCGCCGGTCCCGGCGCCGCGCAGAGCATCGTCCGCAAGTCTTTCGCCCGCGCAGCGCAGCAAACCGCGCTGATGGATTCGCTGGCCCCCGCCGACCGCTTCCCTGCCTCGTGGGAGCACGACGGTACCACCCGTTACAACTCGGCCAAGGGCTGGATCAGCGGATTCTTCCCGGGGAACATCTGGTACCTGTATGAATATACGGGAGACGCCAAATGGCTCGAAGCGGCCCGCCGCCGCACGGCGCAGCTCGAACCGCTGCGGCACTACACCCAGACCCACGACGTAGGATTCATGGTGGGCTGTCCGTGCAGCCTGGCCTACCGCCTGACCCGTGACGACTATTACAAACAACTGATGATCGACGCTTCCGAAGCGCTGATTTCGCGGTTCGACCCCACCGTCGGGCTGATCCGCTCGTGGAACAACAAGGACGGGAAAGCGAATCCCTTCCGCGTAATCATCGACAACATGATGAACCTCGAAATGCTCTTCCTCGCCTCGGAGTTCACCGGCGACAGCCGCTACCGCGACATCGCCGTGACCCACGCCGACAACACACTCAAGAACCACTTCCGGGCCGACAACAGTTGCTTCCACATCCTCTGTTACGACACCGAAACGGGCAAAGTCGTCACGCAGAAGGGCGGACAGGGCTATTCGCAGACTTCGGCCTGGTCGAGGGGCCAGAGCTGGGGCCTCTACGGATTCACGATGTGCTACCGTTTCACGCACGACCGCCGCTATCTCGACCGCGCCGTGAAGAGCGCCGAATATTTCATCAACCACCCCAATCTCCCCGAGGATATGGTGCCCTACTGGGACTATTACGCACCGGGGATTCCCGACGAACCGCGCGACGCTTCGGCGGCGGCCGTCACCGCCTCGGCACTGCTCGAACTGGCCAAATACGTTCCCGAGAAGGAAAAACTCTATTATAAAACGGCAAAAAAGATCCTCCGCTCGCTCGCTTCGGACCGCTACCTGATTCCCGCGGGGAAGAAGAACGGATTCCTGATCGACCACAGCGTCGGTTCGAAACCCAGCAAATCGCAGGTCGACGTGCCGATCATCTACGGCGACTACTATTTCCTCGAAGCGCTGCTCCGACTGAAAAACTACAAATCCCATAAATAGACCATGAAAAAAATCTTAGCGGCACTGCTCCTCATCTGCGCGGTGTGGGGTGCCGGCGCACAGGAACGCAAGTCGATGGACAACCAGACCGTCGACGGTTATCGCGGCATCTGGTTCACGATCGGCCAGGCCCGTTCGGGCTACGGCGACAAGTATTCGGGCGGACTGGGCACCTACACCATGAAGCACATCCCGATGGCGGTCTACTCGCCCAAAGCGGACAAAACCTTCTTCGTCTACGGCGGAACGCCCTCCGAAGAGCGTAAATACCTGCTCTGCATGGTCGGCTGCTACGACCATAAGACGGGCATGCTGCGCCGTCCCGTCGTGGTTTACGACAAGGGCGTGGCCGGCGTCGGCGACCCCCACGACGACCCCACGATCCAGCTCGACAAGGATGGCTACGTCTGGGTGTTCGTCGCCGGACGCGCCAACAAGCGCCCGGGCATCCGCTACCGCAGCACGAAACCCTACGACATCTCGGAATTCGAATACGTCAACGAGAGCATCATGGCCTACCCGCAGGTGCACTACCATCCCGAGAAGGGTTTCTTCCTCTTCTTCACGCGCTACGACGGCGTGCGGCGGCTCTTCTACCAGAGCAGCAGGGACGGCATCCGCTGGACCGACTACCGCCAGATCGCCTCGATCATCGACGAGGGCGAAACCAAGTCGGGACACTACCAGTTCACGAACCTCTGCGGCGACAAGCTGATGTGCTGCTTCAACCGCCACATCAACGGCAATGTCGACACGCGCACGAACATCTATTACGTCCAGTCCGAAGACTGGGGCCGGACGTGGACCACGATCGACGGCAAACCGATCGACCTGCCGATCACCCGTTCGAAGAACCCCGCTCTGGTGCACGACTACCAGTCCGAGCACCGCAACTGCTACATCAAGGACATCAACTACGGACCGGACGGACAGCCCGTGATCCTCTACCTGACGAGCGACAACCACCTGACGGGTCCCGAAGGCGGCGTGCGCAAGTGGCAGACCGTACACTGGGACGGCGCCAAGTGGGTTTACAGCGACATTACGACCTCGACGCACTGCTATGACAGCGGCAGCCTGTGGATCGACGACAAAGGTGTCTGGACCGTCATCGCCCCGACCGACATCGGCCCGCAATACTGGGGCACGGGCGGTGAGATGGTGATGTGGCGCAGCCGTGACAAGGGCCAGACGTGGAAACGCGTCCGCACGCTGACCCACGACAGCCCGCGCAACCACGGTTACGCCCGCCGCCCGCTCCACGCCGATCCGGATTTCTACGCCTTCTGGGCCGACGGCAATCCCGACGCGCTGAGCATCTCGTACCTCTATTTCTGCAACGCCAAGGGCGATGTTTTCCGCATGCCCTACACGATGAACGCCGAGTGGCAGAAGCCCGAGCCCGTACCCGGCGGAAAACCCCGCGACTGACTTTCATCCTGCCCCTGACCGCATGAAACCACACGTCTTGTTCACCGCCGTATCGCTTGCAGCCGCGCTCCTCGGGGGCGCCGGCTGCAACGGCGATGCGCCCGAAACCGAAACGCCGCTTCCCGTGCTGGAGAACGCCGGACAGCTGACGCTCGCGGGCGGCCGCAACCGGATCGTCTGCCGCTGGAGCGGTATGCCGCAGGAGGTCGCGTCGATCCGGCTCCGGCTCGGCGACGACGAAGCCCCGCACGACATTCCGGCCGGCCGGAGCGACGGCGAAAAGGAGCTGACCGGCATCGAAGAGGGCTCCTGGCCGGCCGAGATCCGCTACGTCACCGACGACGGAGGGATTTTCGCAGGTCCTGCGCCGACGGTGACCGTATACGGCGACCGCTACGAAGCGTCGCTGAAAAACCGCACCGTCACGGGGGCCTACTTCGCCGGCGCCTCGGCGACCGTGACGCTCGGCAACTCCTGCCCCGAAGGACTGGTCGGACAGGAATTCACCTACGTCTCGGCAGTCGGGGAGCCCCGCACCCGCTACTGCGAAGCGCGGCACGACGGCTCGAAGCAGACCGTCGCGTTCGACGATGCGGGCGGCGACATCTCGTACCGCTGCGTCTACCGCCCTTCGGAAATCACCGGAGACCTCTTTTACAGCCCGGCGGCGACGATCGCCAACTACGCCCGGGTGGACTCCCCGGAACAGACTCCCGTGGTGGAGGGTTACCGCGGCATCTGGTTCTCGATCGGGCAGGCCGCTTCGGAATACGGTCCCAAATACTCCGGCGGGCTGGGCACCTACACGATGAAACATATCCCGATGGCCGTCTACGCCCCGGCCGTCGGACGGACCTATTTCGTCTACGGCGGCGCCCCGGACACGGGCCGGAAATACCTGCAATGTATGATCGGCTGCTACGACCACAAGACCGGACTGCTGCAAAAGCCCCGCGTCGTGCACGACAAAGGCATCGACGGGGTTTCCGACCCGCACGACGATCCGACCGTCCAGATCGACCGGAACGGCTACGTCTGGGTTTTCGTCGCCGGGCGCGCCAACAAACGCCCGGGCATCCGCTACCGGAGCGTCAATCCCTACGACATCTCGGCTTTCGAACGCATCAACGAAAGCGTCATGGCCTATCCGCAGGTGCACTACCATCCCGAGCGGGGCTTCTTCCTCTTTTTCACCCGCTACGACGGCGTGCGCCAGCTCTTCTGGCAGACCAGCGAAGACGGCGTGAACTGGACGCCCTACCGGAAGCTGGCTTCCATCAAGGAGGGCTCCGAAAGCAAATCGGGACACTACCAGATCAGCAACATCTGCGGCACGAAGGTCTGCACGGCCTTCAACCGCCACATCAACGGCAACGTCGATACGCGCACCAACATCTATTACGTCCAGTCCGAAGACTGGGGCGCGACGTGGACCACGGCCGGCGGCACGGCGGTCACGGTTCCCGTGACGGAGCGCTATTCGAACGCCCTGGTACGCGATTTCCAGAGCCAGGGACGCAACTGCTACATCAAGGACCTGAATTTCGACGCCGCGGGACGCCCCGTGATCCTCTGCGTCACCAGCGACAACCACCTGACGGGCCCCGACGGCGGCGTGCGCCAATGGCACACGTTCCACTGGACGGGCCGGGAGTGGCGGGAGAGCCTGATCGCCACCTCGACGCACTGCTACGACAGCGGCAGCCTCTGGATCGAAGAGGGCGTCTGGACCGTCATCGCCCCGACCGACGCAGGGCCCCAGTACTGGGGCGCAGGCGGCGAAATCGTCGTCTGGCGCAGTTTCGACGAAGGCGGGAGCTGGCTCCGCGCGCAAACGCTGACCGCGAACAGCACCTACAACCACACCTACGTGCGGCGGCCCCTCGGCGCCGCGGAGGGATTCTACGCGTTCTGGGCCGACGGCAGCCCCGATGCCCGGACCGCCTCGCACCTCTATTTCTGCACCGCTGCGGGCGGTGTCTTCCGCATGCCCTACGACATGGCCGACGAATGGGCGGCGCCCGAACCCGTAAACCGATAACCGCAATCAAACTTCCGAACTATGTATAAGACACGATTCCTCCTCTTTCTGTTGGCCGCAGCGCTTTCGGGCGTCCCGGCCGAAGCCGCCGGCAAACGCGACACCGAGATCGCCAACCGGGTGGCGCAATGGCAAATCGACAACTTCGGCGAACACCTCTCCCGCCCCGGCACGCGCAGCGACCAGCACTGGGCCAACGGCGCACTCTACCGCGGGATGCTCACCTGGGCCGATGTCTCGGGATACAAGCCCTGCGAGGAGTTCGTCCTCGAAATCGGGCGCCGCAACGGCTGGCGCATGGGGCGGCGGCAGTACCACGCCGACGACATCTGTGTCGGACAGGCCAGTCTGATGCTGTACGAACGCTACCGGGACCCGGCGATGCTGCGCCCCGTAAAACAGCGGGCCGACTCGGTGATCGCCTTCCCGGCGCAGACCAAGATGCACATCAAGGCCAAGAACGGCTCGAACCGCTGGAGCTGGTGCGACGCCCTGTTCATGGCGCCCCCGGTCTACGCCCTGCTGGCGAACGTCACGGGCGACAACGGCTACCGGGAATTCATGAACCGCGAATTCTACGCCTCGTCGCGCAGTCTTTTCGATGCCGCCGAAGGGCTTTACTATCGCGACGCGCGCTATTTCGGCAAACGCGAGAAGAACGGCAAAAAGGTCTTCTGGGGCCGCGGCAACGGCTGGTGCTACGCCGCGCTGGCCATCCTGCTCGACACCCTTCCCGAGAGCGACCCGATGTACGACTACTACCGGCGGACGTTCCTCCGCATGTCGGAAGCCGTCGTCGCCTGTCAGGACGCCCGCGGATCGTGGCATCCGAGCATGCTCGACCACGAAACCTACCCGATGCCCGAAAACAGCGCCTCGGGATTCTTCACCTACGGACTGGCCTGGGGCGTGAACCGCGGACTGCTGACCGCACCGGTCTACAAACGCGCCGCGCGCCGCGGCTGGAAAGCCCTCTGTTCGCATGTCGGCCCGGACGGACGCCTCGGATACGTGCAGCCCATCGGCGGATCGCCCCAGCGGACGAACCGCGAAATGACCGAGGTGTACGGCGTCGGAGCCTTCCTGATGGCCGCCTCGGAGATCGTGCGGATGTAACCGCAGGCCGCCGCCGTACAATGCGACGCTCGGACAAAAAACGAATACACTCGTGAAAAACGATTCGCGGCCATCGGAATAACTTTGACCTGACAACCCAAAACACAACCATCACATGAAAACCCTGAAAATCGCATGCACGGCCCTGATTCTGCTGGCAGGGATCTTCGCTGCGGCCTGCTCCTCGGACCCGGAGACCGAAGCTGCCGACCGGGTGGAGATCGACGGGCTGGAAGAAGGACTTCATTTCCCGTACAACCCCGAAGAGGGCGTCAGTTTCTCGATCTCGGCGAACAAAACCTGGTCGATTTCCAAAAGCGGACTCGACTGGCTGACCGTCTCGCAGATGAACGGAGGATCGAAACTCCCGGCGACGATCACCCTCACGGCGGCTCCCAACGACGACCTGGAACGCAGCGGCGAACTGACCGTCTACGCCGGCGCCCATGTACAGCGGGTGACCGTCACGCAGGATGCTTTCCCCATCGTGCCGACGCTCACGCTGGACGGCCTGACCGACGACACGCTCGAATTCGAATTCTCGGACCTCGATCCGGTCACATTCTCGGTCTACGCCAACGTCGCCTGGACGGCTCTTCCCGAAGAGCTCGACTGGGCCGAGGTATCGCCGCTCTCGGGCGAACGCAAAAAGAGGACGACGATCACCGTAACCCCTTCGGCCAACGGAGGCGACGCCCGCCAGGGCACGATCACGTTCCGGGCCGAAGAGATGGAGCCCGTGGTGGTGACCGTCCGTCAGACCGCTTACCGCGACGATCCGCTGCTCACGGTAACAGGCTTCGGCAAGAACAACACGATCGAGTTCCCCGAGGTGCCGGAAGACCCCGCCGCCCTGCAAATCCTCTGCAACCGCAGCTGGACCGTCGTCAAGGAGGGACTCGACTGGCTCACCGTCACGCCCGAATCGGGCACTTCCTCGCCGACCCCGGCCGACATCACGCTGACCGCTTCGAAGAACACCGGCAAAGCCCGCACCGGCACCCTGACCATCCACCCCGACGATCCGGCGCTGGAAGATGTGGTGATCACCGTTTCGCAGAAGGCCAGGAGCCTCGAACCGCTGGCCTGGTGGACCCTCACCGACGAAGCGCTGAAAAAGTACAGCGGCGACGACTGGATCAACGGCGGCAAAATGACAGCCGACAAACCCGACGGCACGACCGCCTACGGCCAATGGAACAAGGTCAACGAAGCCCCCGTCTACACCCCTGAATACATTATCAGCAGCAAGGGCGAAGGCCACTACGCCGTCAAGCGGATCTGGACGGACGACAACCTGGAATTCACCGTTCCCGTGAAGGATTTCGCGGCAGGATCGGCCGTCAACTTCCGCTTCTCCATGAGCGGCGTCGCCACGGCGCCAAAATACTGGACGGTGGAGTATTTCGACCAGGGAACGTGGAAACCCACCAGTTCGCAAGAATTCACTTACGCCAAAAACGGACTGCGCGTCACGGCGACCTATGAACTGACAAAGGCCAATGCGGTGACGAACGTCAATGAAACCGCCCGCTTTGCGGAGGCCGTCGGCGACGGCGTCATCCGGTTCCGTATCCGCTGCGCCAGCGGCGCCTGCCAGACCGACGGCAAATCCGTGCCGACCGAACCCGGTTCAGCTTCAACGATCCGGATCCGTCAGCTGAGTACGGGCGGCCTCGACGCCATCGCGTTCTACCCGGCCGACTGACATCGCTGCGCAACGACTGCCGGCCGCACCTCCCGACGGCGGCCGGCAGTCCGCCGCAGCCATTTCCCAACCTATCTAAACAACCCAATCCCGATATGGAAAACTTCTATCTCAAACCGCTTGCGACATCGCTGCACGGGCTTCGCCGCCTGACCGCCGCGGTGTTGCTGCTGCTGTTCGCCGTCACGGCAGAACCGGCCGCCGCCGGGGAGCAGGATTCCGGCAGGCAGCAACCGACGATCCAGGCCAAAGGCCGCGTCGTCGATACCAACGGCATTGCGATCGCCGGCGCGGCGGTCACGGTCAAGGGAGGATCTGCCGGCGGTACGATCTCCGACGCGCAGGGCGCATTCACGCTCCGCGTCCGCAAAGGCGACGTGCTCCACGTCTCGTTCCTGGGCTTCCAGGCGCGGGAGATCGCCGTCACCGACGCCTCGCCGCTGACGATACGGCTGGCCGAAGAGACGCATCAGGTCGAAGACGTGGTGGTGGTCGGATACGGCGTTCAGAAGAAAGAGAGCGTCCTGGGCGCCATCTCGCAGGTGAACAACGAACAGCTCGTCAATTCGGGCACCACGAACATCACCAACGCCATCGCCGGCAAACTTTCGGGCGTGACAACCATCCAGACGGGCGGGCAGCCCGGCAACAACGACGCCAACATCTTCATCCGCGGCGTATCGAGCTGGAACGGCTCCACGCCGCTGGTGCTCGTTGACGGCGTAGAGCGCAGTTTCGCGGACATCGACCCCAACGAGGTCGCCTCGCTGTCGGTGCTCAAAGACGCTTCGGCGACGGCCGTGTTCGGCGCCAAGGGCGCCAACGGCGTCATCATCGTAACCACCCGCACGGGCTCCACGGGCAAGCCCAAGATGAACATCTCGCTCTCCTACGGTCTGGACTTCCCGACGATGATCCCCGACCACATCGGCTCGGCGCAGACGGCCGAACTGCTCAACGTGGCGCTGAAGAACGCCCAAAGCTACGGCTCGATGATTCCCCAATGGCAGATCGACGAATACGCCCGCCCTTCGTCGCGCATCAATTCGATCCGCTATCCGGACAACGACTGGTTCGACATCGCCATGCGCAAGTGCGCCCAGACCATCAACGCCAACTACAACGTCTCGGGCGGTTCGCAGCGCGTCAAATACTTCCTCTCGCTGGGATATTCCCACGAAGGGTCGATCTTCAAGGATTTTTCGGAGTGGAGCAACGCCAATTTCCGCTACGACCGCATCAACTACCGTTCGAATCTCGATTTCGACGTGACGCGCAGCACGAAGCTGTCGGTCAAGGTGGGCGGCGTGCTGGGAATCAAGGACACGCCGACGGACAAGACCGTGTCGGGCATGTTCAACATGATGTATTCGGCCTCGCCGATGATGTATCCGGCCTACTACCCCGCCTGGGTGCTGGAGGAGATTCCCGACACGGACTATCCCGACGCCTCGGGAGGCCGTCTGTCGAGTCCGCGCACGGCCTACTTCGGGAACATCCGTACGTCGCTCTCGACGGGCGAGTTCGAACAGACCACGGACAACAAGCTCTATACCGACATCAACTTCGAGCAGAAGCTCGACTTCATCACCAAAGGGCTCTCGGTGAAAGCCAACGTCTCGCTGAGCACCTACTACTCCCGCATCTCGCAGACGGCGACCAACTCCAACCCCACGTTCTACATCGACTGGAACCGGTACGACGCCGGCGACGGCAATCCGTGGATCTACTCCGCAGCCAGCGAGCACGTCTATGAGAACACCCCCTACGCCGTGACCCGCGGGGCGATGCAGAACAACTACTACGTCACCTTCTACTGGGAGGGAGCCCTGAACTACAACCGCACCTTCGGCGACCACACCGTGACAGGGCTGGCGCTCTTCAACCAGCGGGAAAACGTCAAGGGCACGGCCTTTCCCTACCATTCGCAGGGCGTCGTGGGGCGTGTGACCTACGACTACAAGCACAAGTACCTCTTCGAATGCAACCTCGGTTACACCGGGTCGGAACAGTTCTCGCCCGAAAACCGCTACGGCTTCTTCCCCTCGGTGGCCATAGGCTGGGTGCCCTCGCAGGAGCGTTTTTGGAAAGAGGCGATGCCCTGGTGGTCGAAACTGAAGATCCGCTATTCGGACGGACTGGTCGGCAGCGACTCCGGTTCGCGGTGGCTCTATTTCAGCGACTACGTCAAGGGCGGCGACAGCTACATCTACGAAGGCGCCGCGGCCAACGCGGTGGCCCAATGGGAAGAGGCCCGCAAACGCGACCTGGGCATCGAGATGGGCTGGCTGAACAACCGGCTGACGCTCAATCTCGACCTTTTCGACGAAAAGCGCACCAACATGCTCGTCAAGCCCAACGTCACGATGCTTGTCGGCACCTCGTACAAGGAGGTCAACCGGGGCAGCATGAAGAAGCACGGCATCGACATCGAGCTGGGCTGGGCCGACAAAACCCCTACGGGCTTCGGATACAACCTGACGGCGATGGTCTCGCTCAACGAGAACCGCATCACCAACTACGAGGACGCGCCCTACGCCCCGGAGTACCAGAAGACCGCCGGAAAGCCCTACAAGGGACAGACCGACGGCGTGAGCATCGTCGATTCGGGCTATTTCGAATCCATCGACGACATCCACAACTACCCGGCCTACACGACCGACTGGAATTTCGTCAACGTGGGCGCCTACAAATACCTCGACTATTCGGCCGACGGCCGGCTCTCCGTCGAGGACCTGCACGCCATCGCCGGCAGCCAGTATCCGCCGGTAGTCTGCTCGTTCCGGGCCGGATTCGACTACAAGGGGTTCGAATTCAGCATGCTGTGGTACGCCAACCTCGGCAAATGGGTCGAATACAACAAGAGCTGGGAGATCGAGTTCAACAAGGGCGACTACCGCATCACCCATTCGCAGCTCGACTACTGGCGGCCCGACAACCGGGACGCCAACCATGCCACGCTGGTCTACGGAGGAACGTCGGGACACCCGATGTACATGTGGGCCGGCGGCAGCGGCGACGCCGGAGCCAAAATGATGCTCGAAGGCCGCACGTGGCGCAAGGCCGACTACCTCTCGCTGCGGGAGGTTTACCTCGCCTACACATTCAACGCCAAACGGCTCCGCCAGAAGGTCGGATTCCGCAGCCTGAGCCTCTACCTCACGGCGAACAATCTGCTGACGTTCACCCCGCTGATCGAGGGAGACCCCGCGAGCACCACCTTCACCACGGGATTCTATCCGCAGATGACCAGCCTCAAACTGGGTGTTAAAATCGGATTCTAAAACCGCAACGACTATGAAAAAACTGATACTACTCGTTTTGGCCGCATGCAGCGCGATAGCCCCCGCCTGCACGTTCCTCGACATAGACCCCGAAACGGGGCTCGACGAAAATCAGGTGTTCTCGACCTGGGATAACTTCAAGGCTTATTTCAACAACGTCTACGAAGGACGCACGGGACAGAGCGGCAGCGGCGACAACATCAACATCAAACTGGGCTATCCGCTCTACCTCGACTTCAGCGACCGCCGCTTTACGTGGAACGCCCTGACGGACATGTGCGACGGCGGCCGCTGGCTCCGCGCACAGCAGATCAAGGCCGGGGCGCTGGGCGCCAACGTCTCCGAATGGACCACCACCACGTCGCGGCGTCCGATCTCCTACTCGATGTTCCGCATCATCCGCGTGGCGAACAAGTGCATCGAAAATATCGACATGGTGCAGAACGCCAAGCAGATCGACAAGGACGACCTGATCGGACAAGCCTATTTCGTGCGGGCGTTCGCCCACTTCACCCTCTGCCGGATCTTCGGCGGCATGCCCTACCTCGACAAGGCGCTCGAAGCCGACGACGAATGGGACATGACGCGCCTCTCGGCCTGGGAGACCTACACGCGCTGCGCCGAGGACCTCGACCGCGCCTACGACTATCTCCTCGCCGCCGGGAAAGTGCGCCGCGACGCGGGCCCCGGCTCGGAAGGCCACCTCACCAGCAGCGACATGGCCTATCCGAACGGCGTCGCCGCCAAGGCGCTGAAAGCCCGCTGCCTGCTCTACGCGGCCAGCGAACTGAACAACCTGCACGGACAGAGCGACTGGGAGGACGCCGCCGAAGCCTGCGGCGAGGCGATCCGCATCGCCGAAGAGAACGGCTACGAGATGCTGCCCTTCTCCGAATGGAACAGCAACTTCTACGGCACGAAATACACCAACGAACACATCTGGGCCTGGAACTACGGCAGCAGCAAGATCAACACGAGCACCTGGTCGGGGACTTTCGCCTATCCCGCTTCGAACTACACGAACGGCAGCGGCGACTGTCCGACGCAGAATTTCGTGGACCGCTTCGAAACGCTCGACGGCGACCCGCTTCTGACCGAGGCCGACCGGGAGGCCGCCGCGAAACTCGGCCACTACGACGAACAGGACCCCTACTCGAACCGCGATCCGCGGTTCGACAAAACCATCCTCCACGACGGCAGCGTCGTCAGCGGATGCCCGACCGGAATCAACATCCACTACGATCCGGCGACCGGAACCTACCCCGTCACGTCGCTCAACAACAACAACCGCTCGTTCGGCATCGCGTGGGGTTCGAACGACTCGAAGGGGTATTCCAACACGGGCTATTACGTCAACAAGCTGTGGAACGGCCAGCTGGGAACCTCGGCCGCCCACCAGCACACCGACCCGCTGATCCGCATGGCGGAGCTCTACCTCAACTACGCCGAGGCGGCCAACGAAGCCTACGGCCCCGACGGCCGGGCCGGAGGTCTGCCGATGACGGCGCTGGACGCCGTGAACAAGGTGCGCAACCGGGCCGGGATGCCCGACGTGCTCGACAAGTTCACGGGCAGCGCCCCGCTGCTGCGCGAACGCATCCGCAACGAACGCTGCGTCGAACTGGCCTTCGAGGGACACCACTACTACCACGACATCCGCCGCTGGAAGATCGCCCCGCAGACCATGTCCCAGACGCTTACGGGCATGTACATCGAGAAGGTGCCGGTTTCGGACGAATACCCCTGCGGACGGCGCTACGTCCGCCAGCCGATCCCCAACAACCGGCAGTCCAACTGGAAGAACGCCATGTACTACCTGCCCTTCCCCGCAGCGGAGGCCAACAAGATGAAGAATTTCGTCAACAATGAACTTTGGTAGAATCTTAGCCCGAATATAAAACCATGAGAAACCGCAACATACTCCTGACCGGCACGATGCTCCTGCTGGCGGCCGCCACGGCCGCGGGCGCCCCGCAAGGCGGCGGGCAGGGTTCCGAACCGGTGCTGACCGCCGAACGGATCGCCGCAGACTCCGCGACCCGGGCCCGGCGGACCCTGCGCGTCTATCAGACGCTCGAACTGCCCTACGCCCGCACCCTGAACAAGACGGCCGCCACGGGCAACTCGACGACCTACTACGAACACGACATCGACAAATACCCGACCAACGATTTCCGCAACTCGCTCACGGGCGTCGTCGCGGGACTCACCGTCCGCGAGCTGACGGGAACGCCCGGCATGTTCTACGCCTCGGAAACGGGCCGCACGGCGATCTACGCCCGCGGCATGACGCCCGAATACATCGTGGACGGCATGCCGGTCTACATCACCCAGCTGCAACTCGACCCCGAGGAGATCGAAAGCATGACTTTCATCCGCGACATCGCCGACAAGGCGCTGCTGGGCTCGCGCGCAGCCGACGGCGTGCTCTACATCACCACCCGCCGGGGAAGGACTCACGGACGGTCGATCCGCGTGGGCTTCGAAAGCGGCGTGAGCGTCGTGGACCGCTTCCCCGAGTGGGTCAACGGCGTCGAATACGCCCGGTTGCAGAACCAGGCGCGCATCAACAGCGGCTATCTCCCGCCCTACTCGAACGAGGCGATCGAGAACTACGCCCGCAAGGACCCCAACGACCTGACCTATCCGAACGTCGATTACCGGACGATGATGTTCAAGGACACGAAGCCCTATTACAAAGCCAACGTCACCATCGACGGAGGCACCCAGAAACTCCAATACAGCGCTTACGTCGGCTATGCCGGCGAGGGCGACATCTACAAGGTGGGCAGCAAGGCCGATTTCAACCGGGTGAACGTCCGCACCTATCTCAAAGCGGCCGTCACGCAGGACCTCCTGATCGACCTGGGATTCAGCGGAGGGATCAGTTTCCGCCGCCAGCCCCGCTACGGCTACGGCGACTCCTCGGCCACGGAGTTCGAAAGCGCTCTCAGCCAGGTCACCACGATCCCCGCGATCGCGTTCCCGCTGATCGTCTCGCACGACGAGGAGACGGGCAACAAGATCTACGGCGTCAGCACGGTCTACAAGGACAATCCCTACGCATCGCTGACCGAGAACGGCTTCTCGACCGAACGCGGCCGCTCGGGAGTGGTCAACGCCACGCTCTCCTACGACCTGCACGCGCTGGTCAAAGGGCTCAAATTCCAGTCCTACGTGGGGCTGAACCTCTTCAACATGAACCGCATCGGCAAGAACCCCGACTACACGGCCGTCATCTACGATCCCGCCACGGAAGAGACCGTCAAGACTTCGCACGAGGGAACGCAGGTCTCCGGCAAATCGAGCATGGGCAAATGGACCCATCAGGGACTCTACCTGCACGAACGGCTGAGCTACGACTACCGGAACGACGACCACCGCGTCGGGGCTTCGGCGACCTGGTGGCTGGAATCGGTCGAGCGCACGGGCAACGCGGTCCGCGAACGGATGATGTCGCTCATCGGCACCTTCGACTACGCTTACCGCGGCAAATACCTCTTCCAGGCCGTCGTGAACTACGCCGGATCGCCGATGTTCGCCCCCGGCAAACGCTTCGAGGTATTTCCCTCGCTGGGTCTGGGCTGGGTCGTATCCGAAGAGGGATTCATGCAAAACGTGAAATGGATCGACTACCTCAAGATACGCGGGCAGGCCGGCACGATCGGCTACGGTTCGTTCGGCGCGCAGGACCTCTACGAAGACAACTACACGAAAAGCACGGGCATCAAGTTCGGCCCCTACACCACGGGCTACCAGTGGATCGGCTCGACCAACGCCAACCAGTCCTACGTGAACACCATCACGCGGCTGGGCAATCCCGGCCTGACCTGGGAGAAGCGCAAGGAGTTCACCGTCGGTATCGACGCCGCGCTGCTGGGCAACCGCCTTTCGGTCGAAGCCAACTACTTCAACTACCTCCGCGACGGGATCATCACCGAGATGAGCGGCACGCTGCCGGGAATCTACGGCATGGACGGCATCAGCACCTATGAGAACTACAACCGTCTCCGTTACCAGGGCTGGGAGGCGGCGCTCTACTGGTCGGACCGGATCGGCGATTTCAGCTACACGGTGGGCGGAAGCCTCACGACGATCCGGGGAAAATACCTGCGCTACAACGAAAGCGTCGTCTACGACTATCAGAAGGTCGCCGGCACGGCGACCGGCTCCTACCGGGGATACGTCTGCCTGGGCAAATTCACCTCGCGGGAGGAGATCGAGACTTCGCCCCGCCAACTCTTCGACGACGAAGTGCAGGTCGGCGACCTGAAATACGCCGACCTGAACAACGACGGGCTCATCGACAGCAACGACCAGAAGGTCATCGGCAACAGCAGCCCCCGGTTCGACTACTCGGTGAGCATCAACCTGCGCTACCGGAATTTCGACCTGACGATCGTCGGAACGGGCCGCGCGTCGTACGACACGGCACTGACCAACAAGTATTTCTGGAACGGATGGAGCACCGGCACCTACTCGCACTTCGTGCGCGACAACATCGGCGGCGACTACCCCCGTCTGACGTATATCAAGCAGACGAACAACTTCCAGCCCTCGAACTTCTGGCTCCGCGACGGAGGCTATTTCAAGATTCAGAACATCGAACTGGGCTACAACGTCCGCTTCCGCAGCCAGTCGGCCGTCAAGGGGCTGCGCGTCTTCCTGCGCGGCGCCAACCTCTGCACCATCAGCGGGATCAAGGACGTGGACCCCGAGAACATCAATGCCGGCGTTACGACCTATCCGCTCTACCGCACCTTCACGGCCGGCTTCAAATTCACCTTTTAACCTGCAAGGACATGAAAAAACTGATAATCGCGCTGGCCGCCGTAACGATGTTCGCAGGCTGCTCCGACTTCCTCGAACCGCTGCCCAACGGCCACTATACGGACAAAAACCTGCTGGAATACCCCTCGATGATCCGCGGCTTCGTGGAAAAAAGCTACGACCTGCTGCCCACGCTCTACTCCGGCGGCGAATACGTCTATCTCGACGGCGCCACCGACGATGCGGTCATCACGGCGCAGACCCACGCCATGCGCCGTTTCGCGGTCGGTACGGGCACTCCCGCCAGCGACCCGTTCAAAACCTACTGGGTCCGCGACTACCGCGGCATCATGTACGTCAACAAGTTCCTCAAAGACCGTCTGGGCATCAACACCCGCTACATGATCGACAACGATCAGAACCGCCGCCTGCAACGCGCGTTGCAGGGCGATGCCTACGCCCTGCGGGCCTGGTGGCAGTACGACCTGCTGCGCAAATGGGGCGGCCGGGGCACCGACGGGCGGCTGTTAGGATTCCCCATCGTGCTCGAACCCGTCGATGTCTTCGACGCCGACGCCGGCTCGTTCGAACGAGCCACCTACGAACAATGCGTGGAACAAATCCTGAAAGACTGCGACTCGGCGCTGGTCTACCTGCCCGCAGCCAACCGCGACTGGCTGGCCGAAGACATCTCGGTGCAGGGCGCCGTGCGCTGGCACCGCTTCGACGGCCTCGCCGTGAAGGCGCTGAAGGCCATGACCTACCTGCAATGGGCCTCTCCGGCGTTCAACCCCGACAACGACCTTTCGCGCTGGGAGAATGCGGCGAAATACGCCGCCGAAGTGATGGATTTCAAGCTCACGCAGGACGGAGCCCACGGATTCGACCCGACCGCCGCATTCGCCTGGACCGATCCCAACAGCCCCGAGATCATCTGGTCGTCCGACTACTCGAAAGGCAGCACGCTGGAAAACCTTTTCTACCCCGACGGGTTCCTCGGAACGGGCGGCGTGGGACCGACGCAGAATCTGGTCGATGCCTTCCCGGCAGCCAACGGATACCCGATCGACCATCCGGAAGCCAATTACGACAAGAACACGCCCTACGCCAACCGCGACCCCCGTTTTTACAGCGTTCTTTTTTATAACGGCGCCGAGGTCCGCCGCATCACCAACAACGAGCTGATGTACACGTTCGACACCTCGGTCGGCGGACGCGACGAAGCGGGCGGCGTGAACAACACGATGACCAACTACTACATCCGCAAATACATCTATCTGGGCTGGAACAAGGACGACGACAAGGTTCAGACGATGCCCAAGTCGATCTTTTTCATGCGCTGGACCCACATGTGCCTGATCTTCGCCGAGGCCGCCAACCGGGTGTCGGGCCCGACGACGGAACTCTACGGCTACACCCCCAAGCAGGCCCTCGCCTATCTGCGAAGCCGTCCGACCAACGACGGAATACCGGGAGTAGGTGCGACAGCGGACCCCTATCTCGACGAATGCGCCGCCGCGGGTCCCGAGGAGTTCGAGAAGCTCGTGCGCAACGAACGCCGCATCGAACTCTGCTTCGAGGGACAGCGTTTCCACGACCTGCGCCGCTGGGCGACGGACGTTTCCGAACTCAACGAAGCGGTCTACAAGCCCCGCATCGCCGCCCGGCAGCCGATCGCCTACGAAGAGGTCGAAAAACGCAACTATCCCTCGCTCTACGTGCCGATCCCCTACACGGAGGTGGTCCGCATGAAGGGTATCGTTCAGAACGAAGGATGGTCCAACTGGGAGTAAAACCGAAAAAAACGACACTTATGAAAAAAATACTTGCAACACTGCTGGCCGCCGCGACCCTTGCGGGGTGCTACGACGAATACGTCAAAGATTACGATTACAGCGGCGTATACATCGCCTACCAATACGACCTGCGCACGTTCGTGGTCGGGGAGGGCATGAAATTCACGGTCGGGTCGGTGCTCGCGGGCGTCATGGACAACGAACGCGACCGCTCGGTCTACTACGCGCTCGACGACGAACTGGTGACCGGGGACCTCGCGCCCTTCAACGGGCTCGACGAACTGGGACAGCCTTCGGCCCCGTTCACCGCCTTCGACGTGATGAGCGGCAAATCGACCTCCGGAACGGTGAGCCAGAGCTACGTCACCACGGCCGTCAAGGCCAGCGGCATCAAAGAGCTGACGCCGCTGCCGCGCGAATACTTCACGGTCAGCGACGAAGAGAAGATGACCATCCGGCGGGGCCGCCACACCGGAACGATCACCGTACGGGCCGATTCGGCGGCATTCCTGGCCGACGCCAAGGCGGGCCGCAACCCCTACTACGCCGTCGGATTCCGCATCACCAGCGCCGATGCGGACACGATTCTGCTCTCCAAATCGTTCGAGGTCATTGCCGTACGCTACGAGAACAAGCTCTTCGGCAACTACTACCACGGAGGCGAAACGCAGGTGGTGGACGCCCGGGGAGAGGAACTTTCGAAAGAGGTCTACCCGACGGCCGTTCCCAGCGACGAGGGCACGCACGGCATCTACACGCTGACGACCGATGCGCCGGATGCGCTGACGACCAACTACATCGGCACGAAGGAAGGATCGGTGCGCCTGACGCTCGACGGAAAGGAGATCCGCGTTTCGGGGTCGGTGGACGGGAGCAAGGAGATCGAGGACCTGGGGAGCCGTTTCAACGACGCCCGGCTGCTCCAGAACCGGAAACTGTTCCTCCACTACCGCTACCCGAACGGCGACGGGACCTTCACGGTGGTCCGGGACACGCTGACGTTCCGCAACCGCATCCGCGACGGCGTGAACGAGTGGCAGGACGAGAATCCGAAAAACTACGACTGAACCCGGCGCGCTGCAAACGAAACGGCCTTCGGCGGAATGAATCCGTCCGAAGGCCGTTTCGCATCGCCCGGCGGCGTCACTTGCGGGGCCGGTTGCGGAACGGGACATCCATCCCGACGCCCGTATCGCCCTGCCGCTTCATCCACCCCTTCAGTTCGCGTTTCATGCGGTCGATCCGGGCCCGGTACGCCGGATCGCCGATGCGGTTGTTCATCTCCCACGGATCATCCGCAAGGTCGTAGAACTCGAACTCCGGGCGGTGCACATAACGCCCGACCAGCCTCCGGGCAACGGAATCCCGCTGCGCGGCGTCGGTCCAGACGGGCCACCAGCCTTTCCGGTTGGCGGGCTTGTCGAGATCCATGAAGGTTTTGTAGAACGAACTGTCGGGAAGCAGGTTCCAGATCAGGGCGTAACGTTCGTCGCGGATGCTGCGGACGGGATAGGCGTTGCCCGCAGTGCAGTTGTTGTGCATGGCATAGGCATAGCGGCGGGCTTTCTCCCGCTCGCCGAAGAGCACCTTCTTGAAACTCTCCCCGTCGAGCTCCCGCCGGCGCCGGCCCCCGGCGAGGTCGATGAAGGTCGGAAGCAGGTCTTCGTACTGCACGACGGCATCCGAAACGCGTCCGGGCCGGATGCGCGCCGGATAACGCGCCAGCAGGGCGCTGTGCACGCCGGGATACCAGCAGGTCCACTTGCCGCCCGGAAGCTGGGGCCCCTGCTCGCCGAGAAACAAAACCAGCGTATTGTCCAGCTCGCCGCACTCGGTCAGCGTCTCCAGCACCGAGCCGACCTCGTTGTCCAGCGCCCGGACCTCGGCCAGATAATGGGTGAAAATCTCCCGCATGCGCCGGTCGCCGATGCAGTTCTCCGGCATGACGAGGCGGTCCGGATCGAATTCGGAGGGGTCTCCCCAGGTCCAGGGAGCGTGGGGATGGATGCTGCACACGAAGAGCAGGAACGGCCGGGGATCGTCGCGCGCGATGAACTCGCGGATGCCGGAGGTGTCGTAGGGAGCCTCGCGGCTCACGCAGTTCACCGGGAATCCCGGCAGCTCCTCGAAGCGGTAGACATCGGGATTGACGGGATGGTTCTTGCCCGCGCGGGCCACCCGGTAGCCCTCTTCGGCCATGTATTCGCAAACGGTCTTCGTGCCGAGAAACGTGTCCTTGTGGTTGAGCCACGAGCCGTGGCGCGCGGGATAGAGCCCCGTATAGAGCGACGCCCGGATCGGGACGCTCATCGCCATCGAGGCATAGGCGCCGGTCATCCGCAGCCCCTCGCGGGCCAGCCGGTCGATGTTCGCCGTTTCGAGATTCCGGCCGCCGTAGCAGCTGATTTCGGACGACAGCAGGTCGTCCGCCACGATCACTACGATATTGGGTCTTCGGTCTTGTGCGGCGGCGGCCGTCACGGGAAGAAGCCCTGACGCCAGGGCGGTGATCCGGATAAACCGGGTTGCAGAGTCATACATGACATTCGTTTTTTTGATGATTGTAAATTTACAAACATATCCCCGTGACGGAATGCCAGAATATCGTCAATCAATGACAGAAAATCGGCAGGACATCCGCTTCCGCACATCCGGGGACGGATGAAGCGCCCCGGCCGCCGGGCGGGCTGGCGCAAATCGAAAAAAATAGCTATCTTTGTTTGAACCCTAACCTATGGATATGAACCTCCGCACTATTTGTCCGTGCCTCGCAGCGGCTCTTCTCGCCGCGTGCGCACCCCGCACCCCCGATGTTACGACCGAACCTTTCGGAACCCTCTCCACGGGCGAGCCCGTCACGCTGTACCGTCTGAGCAACGGAACCGGCTCCTCGATGGAGGTCATCGACTACGGCTGCCGCGTGGTGCGCATCTGCGTCCCCGACCGCAGCGGCCGCATCGACGACGTGGTGGTCGGATACGGCGACATCACCTCGTTCGAAACGGGCAGCGAACGCTTCTTCGGAGCCCTGATCGGCCGCTACGGCAACCGCATCGGCGGCGCCTCGTTCCCGCTCGACGGCGACACGGTGTACCTCACCCCGAACGAGACGCTGGGCGGCAGGCCCGGCCATCTGCACGGCGGAACGAAGGGATTCGACCGCGTGATGTGGCGGGGCGAACCGTTGCTCGAAGCCGACCGGGCCGGCGTGCGGTTCTCGCGCCTGAGCCCCGACGGCGAGGAGGGCTATCCGGGCAACCTCGCCTGCACGGTCACCTACTGGTGGACGAAAGACGACGTATGCCGCATCGAATACGAAGCCGAGACCGACCGTCCGACGGTCGTCAATCTTTCGAACCACACCTATTTCAATCTCAAAGGGCAGAACGGCGGCTATGTGATGGATCACGTGATGCAGGTCGAAGCCGACCGCTACTTCAGGAACACGGCCCAGTACGTGCCGGACGGGGCGATGCTGCCGGTGGAGGATACGCCCTTCGACATGCGCGCTCCGCACCGCATCGACTACGCCATAGACACGCCCGACCCGCAGCTGCAAATCATGCGGGGTTTCTCGGTCTGCTGGGTACTGCGCAGCCAGACGGGCGAACTGGCCCGGGCCGCAGACCTCTACTCCCCGCGCAGCGGCCGCGGCGTGGAGACCTGGACGACCGAACCGGGGCTGCTGACCTATACGGGACGCGGGCTGAACGAACGGATGATCGGCAAAAACGGCGTGCCGCTCGAAAAATTCGGAGGCATGCTGCTCGAAACCCTCCACTTCGCCGACTCCCCCAACCGGCCGGACTTCCCCTCCACGGTGCTCCGCCCCGGCGAACGCTACCGCTCCGTCACCGAATTCCGTTTTTATGCAAAATAGGCTTTCGTTTTGTCCGCCTTCCGACGTTACATACTCCTGGCGCTGCTGACAGGATTTTCCGGCCCCGGCTTCCCGACAGCCGCCCGCGCCGCCGGGACAGCCCCCGACGCCCCGGATTTCAACTTCACGCACTACAACTCGGGCAACAGCGAACTGCCCTACGACCGGGTGAACAAAATCGTGCAGGACTCCCAGGGATTCATCTGGTTCGGAACCTCCTCGGGACTGAGCCGCTTCGACGGCATCCGCTTCCGCAACTACACCAAAGAGGAGATGGGGCTGAAATCGGCCTACGTGATCGCCCTCTGCACCGATTCCGAAGGCAATCTCTGGATCGGAACCGACCGCGGAGTCTCGGTCTACGACGTTGACCGGGACTGTTTCGAGCCGTTCCTCCGCGAGAGCGACATCGGGACGGTCATCCGCAACAAGGCCAACGTCATCCGCCGGGGCCCCGACGGGGTGATGTGGATTTCGGTCAACAACCAGGGGCTCTTCGCCTACGACCCCCGCACGCAGACCCTGCGCAACCACTTCTTCGAGAACGGCCGGCAGACACTCCCGGTGAACATCCGCGCACTGCACGTCGATGGCGACAACGGCCTGTGGATCGGGCTCTTCTACCATTCGTTCCTCTACATCGGCCACGACAGCGCAGACCATCCCCGACGAGATGACGCCCGGGAAATCGCGGCATTCCGGAACGACAACGTGGCAGCCGTCAGCTCGGCCCCGGACGACAGCGAAACGATCTACGTGGCCAGCGCCCGGCGGGGGCTCTGCCTGCTGAACCGCAGCAGCGGCCGTATCCGGACGCTGATCCCCGTCCCGTCGCGGGGATTCACGCCCGAAGACCTGTACGTCGATCGGGAGGGCATCGTCTGGATGTCCACCAGCGAAGGCGTGTACCGCTACGACCCGCGGACCGATTCGGCCCGCAAACTCGCCTGCGACAGCCACAACCGTTTTTCGCTCTCGGACAGCCACGCCTTCGCGGTCTTCATCGACGCCTCGGACGGCATCTGGATCGGCACGAACGTCGGAGGAGTGAACTATTGCGGCGCCTTCCAGCAGCAGTTCGAGAAGTACCACGCCGCCGACGGGCGTTCGTTGGAAGACTGCCTCGTGCGGGGCTTCGCGGACGACGGCGCGGGGCGCATCTGGATCGCCACCGAAAACGAGGGTCTGCTTCTCTACGACACGGAGCGCCGCACGCTGAACCGGGTCGTGCACGACCAACTCCCCAACACGCAGTTCTCGATCTGCTGCGAACCGGGCGCGCTGTGGCTCGGAACCGACAAGGGGCTCTACCGGCTCGACACCCGCACGCGGGCCGTGCGGGAATACGAAACGCTCGGCTATGCCACGGCGATGCTTGACCAGCGCGTGTTCGCCATCCACCGGACGGCAAAGGGCGAACTGTTCGTAGGTACGACCGTGGGGCTGCTGCACTACGACCGTCAAAAAGAGGCGTTCGACCCGATCGACGGATTCGAGGGCGTTTTCGTCACCGGCATGGATGAAGACGAACAGCAGAGATTGTGGGTCTCGACCTATGCCAACGGGCTGATATGCTACGATCTGACGCACGGTGAAATCACGGCCAACCACATCGGAACGGAGGACGACCCGGGCCCGCTCAACATGCTCTTCTCGGTATTCGCCGGCTCCGGAGGACGCATCTGGACCACGAGTTTCAACGGAGGATTCGGGTGCCTCGACACCGCCACCGGACGCTTCGAGAGCTACGACACCCGCAGTTGCGACCTGCTGCCCACGAACATCTTCTTCCAGGTGCTCGAAGATCACGCCGGCACCGTATGGGTGAGTTCGGACAAGGGGCTCTTCGCCTTCAATCCGCAAACCAAGGCCATCCGGCGTTTTACGATCTTCGACGGACTGCTGAACAACGATTTCAAGAACTGCGGACTCCGCTCCGCGGACGGCGACCTCTATTTCGGCTCCCGCAGCGGCTTCATCCGCTTCAACCCCGAGAAATTCGACCGCGAAAGCGGAGATCCCCGGCTGGCCGTCACCGAATTCCGCATCGGCAACGAACTGGTCGTCCCCTCCGACGACGGGCGTTCGCCCCTTGTCCGCAACGTGGACCGCACCCGGTCCATCCACCTCTCCCCGCGGCAGAATTCGTTCGGATTCGGATTCGCCGTCCTCAACTCGACGCTGCCGCAGCTCAACACCGTAGAGTGCCGGCTCGTGGGCTACGACACACAATGGCGCCGCACGGTCGCCGACAATACGATATTCTATTACAACGTGCCGGCCGGAACCTATTCGCTCGAAGTCCGCAGCCTGGCGTCGGGGACCGCACAGCCCATCAGCCACGAACCGCTGTCGATCGTGGTGGAGCAGCGCTTCTACAAGAGCACGGCCGCCATCGGGCTCTATCTCCTGCTGTTCGCAGGCGTGCTCATCGCAGCGTTCAAGGTCTACTACAAGCGGGCCATCGCCCGGGAGAAGCGCAAGCACGAAAACTACAAGAAACAGAAAGAGGCGGAGCTCTTCCAGCAAAAACTCACGTTCTTCTCGAATATCGTACACGAGATCAAAACCCCGCTGACGGTGATTCACACGCCTTTACAGCAGATACAGGCATCCGGGCACCTCAGTCCGACCGACCGCGACAACCTGCAGGCGATCTGCAACGGCACGCACTATCTCGACCAGCTGGTCCGGGAGCTTCTCGACTTCGTGCGGGTCGAGAAGCGCGGCTACAAGCTCGACTGCAAGCCCATGAACATCGTGGAGCGCACCGGATTCCTCTGCTCGACGTTCCAGGAGACCGCCAAAGCACGCAACCTGCGGCTCTCGTTCACGGCGGAAAGGGACAATATCCGCATCGACGCGGACGAATCGGCCATGAACAAGATTCTCAACAACCTGCTGCACAACGCCCTGAAATATGCGGAATCCTACATCGAGGTAAACGTCCGGTCGCACGGCGGGACGGCGGCGGTCTCCATCACCAACGACGGGGAGCCGATCTCGCCCGAACAGCGCTCCGAAATATTCAAACCTTTCGTGCAGTACGACAAGTCCCCCGGGTCCCGGAGCTTCGGCATCGGACTCTCCCTCGCCCGTTCGCTCGCCGAAATGCACGCCGGGACGCTCGAACTCGCCGACGACACCCTCCGCACCACGTTCGTACTGACGCTTCCGGCCGCGGCGCCCCTTCCCGAAACGGCTGCCGGACAGGAGCCGCCGGCGCCGCAGGACCGGTCGCTGCCGCTGCTGCTGCTCGTGGAGGACAACCGGGAACTCACGGCCTATCTCAAACACAAGCTCGCCGCCGACTATCGGGTCATCGCCGTACACGCGGCCGAAAAGGCCGTCGCCGTATTGCAGGAACAGGAGGTGGACATCGTCGTCACGGACATCGCCCTGCCCGGCACGAACGGCATCGAACTCTGCCGCACGATCAGCTCGGATTTCGATCTCTCGCACATCCCCGTCATCGTAACATCGGCCATCTCGGACACGGCGACGAAGATCGCCTGCATGGAAGCCGGAGCCAGCACCTATATTGAAAAGCCTTTCGGGCTCGACTATCTCGAAGCCTGCATCCGGGCCATTCTGGACAAACGCGCCCGGCTGAAAAAAAGCTACCAGAACACGCAGGAGCCGCTCGATCCCAAACAGTTCGGGCTGCACAGCGCCGACGAGGAGTTCCTGCGCCGGATCGACGAACTGATCATGCAGCACCTCAACGAACCGGCCTTTTCCAGCAAACAGATCGAAGAGGCGCTCTTTCTGAGCCGCTCGACGCTGATCCGCAAGGTCCGGGCGCTGCTCGACACCACCCCGAACGACTATCTGAGGTCCAAACGGCTCTCGATAGCGGCCCAGCTGCTCGCCCAGAACAAGTGCCGGATCAGCGAAGTCTGCTTCTCCGTAGGCTTCAACTCCCCCTCCTACTTCGCCAAATGCTTCAAGGAGCAGTTCGGCGTATCGCCTGCCGAGTATCAGAAACAATAAGCCCCCGGGCGTCGGGGAAATTGCCGATAAGAGGATTTTTCCAACCGATGCGACGATTTTTCCATTCCCGGCCCGCCCCGTTCCGTCGTAAAACAAAAGCTCCTACATTTGCTGTCGAGGACCTCAATGCTGCCATGCAGCCGACCGAACGGAATTCGGATCAACCTAAAATCAACCCTTATGAAAAATCTCAAACTATTCCGTGCAGCAGGGACCGGAGCCCGATGGCTCTTCGTCGTTTGCTTCACGCTGTTCTGCTGTCAGAGCCTGTGCGCGCAATCGCCGAACAATGCGGACCACGCCTGTACGGTCCGCATCCTGGACGACGACGGAAATCCCGTCTCCGGCGCCGCCGTCGTCGTGAAAGGCTCGAACACGGGCGAAATCTCCGACGCCAAAGGCTTCGTCCGCTTCCGCAACATCCCGCGCAACGCCACGCTGCTGGTGACCTACCTCGGCATGGACAACCGCGAAGAGCCGGTCAACGGCCGCTCCGCATTCGACATCAAACTCTCGCAAGGCAGTCTCGTGATGGACGAACTGGTCGTAGTCGGCTACGGCGTACAGCGCAAACGCGACCTCTCGGGAGCCGTGGCCCAGGTCAAGGGCGACCTGATCAACGAATTCGCCAACGTCTCGGTGGCGCAGGCGCTCCAGGGACGTGTCTCGGGCGTGCAGATCAACCAGCTCAACGGACAGCCCGGAGCGGCCATCCAGGTCCGCATCCGCGGCGCCAACTCGATCAAGGGCGACAACGAACCCCTGTGGATCATCAACGGATTTCCGGGCAACATCAACATGATCAACACGTCGGACATCGAGTCGGTGGAGATTCTCAAAGACGCCTCGGCGACGGCCATCTACGGTTCGCGGGGAGCCAACGGCGTGGTGATCGTCACGACGAAGGGCGCCAAGGAGGGCAAAATCCGGGTGAGCTACGACGGCAGCGTCGGCATCCAGACCCTCTACAAGCAGATGGACGTGCTGAGCGGCGACGAATACATGACCTATCTGAACGAGAAGGCCCGCGTCAACGACCAGCCGGCGGTCTTCACGCCCGAGCAGATCGCAGCCAACGTGTGGAACACCAACTGGCAGGACGAAATCTTCCGGTCGGCCGTGATCACCAACCACGCCGTGGACATCTCGGGCGGCGGCCCGACCTTCAAGGGATCGCTCGGACTGAGCTACTTCGATCAGGACGGCATCGTCAAGAAGGGCGGATACGAGCGCATCTCGATCCGCACGAATCTCGAATACAACATCTCGAAATACGTTACCGCTTCGGCGAACATCATCTTCAGCCGTTCGAACCACGACCAGATGAACTCGCAGGGCGGCAGCCGCGGCACGACGGTGATCAACTCGGCCCTCACGGCCTCGCCGCTGGCCACGCCGCACTACGACGACGGTTCGTGGAACGACTTCCAGACGCAGCCCACCGCCGGCATGAATCCCGTGGCCTATCTGCACGAGGTGAAAAACCGGCGGTATGCGAACCGCTTGCTGGCCAACGCCGCCCTGACCGTGAAACCGGTCGAGGGACTTTCGGTCCAGATCGCCGCCAACGTGCAGAACAGCCAGGCGCGGAGCGACTATACCCGTTCGCTCGCCTATCCGAACTACGACGGTGCGGCGTCGATCGACTTCAACGAGGTGGTGGACATCACCAGCAACAACATCATCACCTATGACAAGGGCTTCGGCCGGCACCACCTCAACGTCATGGGCGGCATCACCTACGAACAGAGCGTCTCCAAGTCCGTCGGCACGGGAACCGCATCGGGATTCCTGAGCGACGTGGTGGAATCCTACGACCTCGACGCCGCCGACATCAAGGGCCTGCCCACATCGAGCTACTCCGACTGGCGGATGCTCTCGTTCCTGGGGCGCATCAACTACAACTTCGACAACCGCTACCTGCTCACCGTGAACTTCCGGGCCGACGGTTCGTCGCGTTACAGCAAGGGCAACAAGTGGGGCTATTTCCCCTCGGCGGCCGTCGCCTGGCGCATTTCGCAGGAGCAGTTCCTCCGGCAGGCCGACTGGCTTTCGGACCTCAAGCTGCGCGTCGGATACGGCGTGACCGGCAGCACCGCCATCTCGCCCTATTCGACGCAGAACACGCTCGAATCGGTCAACGTCGTGTTCGACAAGACCACCACCGTAGGCTACGCCCCCAAGAACACCTACCTCGGCGACCTGCGCTGGGAGACCACGGGGCAATGGAACGTGGGTCTCGACCTGGCGCTGCTGAACAACCGCATCCGCCTGACGGCCGATTACTACCACAAGAAGACGACCAACCTGCTCAACGATGTCGAGATGCCCCGGTCGAGCGGCTACACCACCGCCCTGCGCAACGTCGGGGCGATCCGGAATGCGGGCGTCGAATTGCAGCTCGACACGCGCATCATCGACAAGGCCGTGAAGTGGGACTTCGGCGTCAACCTCTCGGTCAACCGGTCGAAGGTGCTTTCGCTCTCCGACGGCAAGGACATCTTCGGAAGCACGGTGAGCAACACCATCATCAGCGACCAGCTCAACCTGATGCGCATCGGCGAACCGATGTATGTCTTCTACGGCTACGTCGAGGAGGGATACGACGACAACGGACAGCTCGTCTACAAGGACCTCGACGGCTCGGACGGCATCACGCCGGCCGACAAGACGATCATCGGCAACCCGAACCCCGACTGCCTGCTCAACTTCAACACGGCGGTCAGCTACAAGGGATTCACGCTGAGCGCATTCTTCCAGGGCTCGATCGGCAACGACATCTACTCGCTCAGCATGGCTTCGGCCGCCTACGATTACAGCTCGAACGCCAACACCCTGCGCGAAGTGCTCTACAACCACTGGACCCCCGAAAAGCCCGACGCCAAATATCCCAATCTCCGTCAGGACATCGCGCTGAAGATGTCGGACCGCTTCGTCTACGACGGCAGCTACATGCGTCTGAAAAACCTCGAACTGAGCTACAACATCCCGTGCAGCAAGAGCCGCGTCATCAGCAAGGCCCGCGTCTATGTCAGCGCGCAGAATCTCTGGACGATCACGTCCTACCCCTTCTGGGACCCCGACGTGAACGCCAAGGGAGGCAGCACGTCGCTCGCCCAGGGCATCGACGCCAGCTGCTATCCCGGAGCCCGGACCTTCACGCTGGGATGCCGGCTTGTTTTCTAACGACCTAACCTTCGCAAACCATGAAACACATCATATTCACACTGCTGGCCGCCGCCGGTATCGCAACGTCGCTTCCGTCGTGCGAAAAATGGGAGTTCCTCGAAGAACATCCCAAAAAGGTAGACGCCACGACCTTCATGTCCAATGCGGCAGAGGTGCAGAGCGTCATCAACTCGATCTATTATCAGCTGCGCCGCCAGGTGGGATTCGGGCGCTATCTCTCGGTGCTGAGCGAAAGCCTGGCCGACTACTGCTACGGACGGGGAAACTACGCCACCTCCTACGCCACGGGCCTCACCTCGGGCGGAGTGACCTTCACGAACGATACGTGGGCCGTTCTCTACCGGGCGATCCGCTTCTCGAACGAGATCCTCTCGCAGATCGGCGATGCGAAGCTCTCGCAGCTCGAATACGACCATCTGAGCGGCGAAGCACGCTTCCTGCGGGCTTTCAGCTACTCGTATCTGGCCCGTTACTACGGCGCCGTGCCCTTCTTCGACGAGCACAACATGCACGACTTCAACAAGCCGCGCACGCCCGAACGCGACATTTGGGAATTCGTCGCCCGGGAAGCCGCCGATGCGGCCGCCCTGCTGCCCGAAAGCGTCGCCCAGGCGGGACACCCCGCGCGCTATGCGGCGCTGATGCTGGAGACCGAAGCCCTGCTCTATCTCGAACGTTGGGGCGAGGCCGCAGCCGCCGTCGGCGAGGTGATCGACTCGGACCGCTACGGGCTGGTGGAGGTATCGAAGGCCGACGACTACGAAAAAATCTACGGCACGACGGCCAACGCCACGCGCGAAGAGATCTTCTATTTCAAATACAATCAGGACGACGGCAACAACTTCATGGCGATGTATCTTTGCCGTCCGAACCCGGTGCGCGACGGCGGAAACGTCGGCATCTACACCGACTACGAGAAGAACAACTTCGTCAAGAACTGGGACAAGGCCGACCTGCGCTATCAATACAATCTCTGGATACAGACCGGCAACGGCACGCTCAATTCGCTGACGAAAACGGGCATGATCTGCCTGAAATTCCGCGATTACAACAGCACGGGAGCCGCCAATGACTTTCCGGTGTACCGTTATGCCGATGCGCTGCTCTACTACGCCGAGGCGATCTGCCGCCGCGACGGCAAGCCCGACGAAACGGCCTTGGAGGCTCTCAACCAGGTGCACCGCCGCGCCTACGGTCTGAAACCCACCCGTCCGCAGGGCTCGGACTTCCGGCTGGCCGACTACGCCACGCAGGATAAGTTCATGGAGCTGCTGCTTCAGGAACGCGGCTACGAAACCGCCTTCGAAGGAAAACGCTACTGCGACCTGAAACGCTGCGGCAAACTGGCCGAATACGCCGTCAGGGCGGGCCGTGTCGCGGCCGAATCGGAGGTGGGGCCCGCAGCCTACTGGTGGCCCGTACCCGCCGACGAATTCAACTACAACACATCACTCGATCCGACCAAGGATCAAAATCCCGGATATTGACACAACACCATGAAAAAATCAATCATCTATTGCGCGATCGCGCTCTTCGCCGCAGCCTCCTGCGGCAAAGAGGCCCCGGCTCCGGCACAGCGCTGGTCGGAGGAGCGTGCCAACGCCTGGTATGCGGAGCAGGAGTGGCCCGTGGGCTTCAACTACGTCGCGGCCACGGCCATCAACCAGTTCGAAATGTGGCAGGCGGAGAGCTTCGATCCGAAGACCATCGACTACGAGATGTCCAAGGCCGAGGAACTCGGGTTCAACACGGTCCGCATCTTCCTGCACGACATGGTGTGGGAGGCCGATCCCGCCGGATTCAAGCAGCGCATCGACGCATTCCTCGGAATCTGCCGCAGCCACGGAATCAAGGCCATCGTGACCTTCTTCACCAACGGCGGCCGGTTCGAAAACCCGCAGCTGGGCAAACAGCCCGAGTCGATCCAGGGCATCCACAACTCGCAGTGGATACAGAGCCCCGGAGCCCCGTCGGTCAACGATCCGGCTTCGTGGCCCCGCCTCGAACGCTACGTCAAGGACATCCTCACGACGTTCCGCGACGACGACCGCATCCTGTTCTGGTGTCTCTACAACGAACCGGAGAACTTCAAGCAGGGCGCCCGCAGTCTGCCGCTGCTGCGCGAAGTCTTCAAATGGGGGCGCGAGGCGAACCCCTCGCAGCCGCTCTCGTCGCCGCTCTGGATATGCCCCGGAGTACACGGCACGCGCAGCAATTTCCCGATCATCTCGTTCCTCGGGGAGAACTGCGACATCATGACGTACCACTGCTATTACGGTCCGGAAGAGATGGAGACCTTCATCTCCTTCATGCAGCAGTTCGGGCGGCCCGTGGTCTGCCAGGAGTACATGGGGCGTCCGCGCTCGACCTTCGAGGAGATCATGCCCATACTCAAACGCGAGCGCGTCGGGGCCATCAGCTGGGGGCTCACCGCCGGAAAGTGCAACTTCCATCTCCAGTGGTCGAGCAAGGCCGGCGATCCCGAACCTGAGGTCTGGTTCCACGACATCTTCCGCCTCGACGGCACCCCGTACAGCCAGCAAGAGGTAGACTTCATCCGCTCCATGACGCAAGACAAAAACATGAACTAACCGCTAATTCCACCGAATATGAATCTTCGACACAACATATCCAGCCTCCTGCTGCTGGCGCTGGCCCTCTCGACGGCCGCCTGCTCCAAGCCGTCGGCTGACGAGAACCCCAATCCCAAACCGGGTACGGGCGGCAGCGATCCCGTGCCCGTCGATACGGAGATCACCTCGATCCACGACCTGAACGCGACGCAGGGATACCTCAATTCGCACGCCCCGGAGTGGCAGAGCAGTTCGCTCGAAATGGATTTCCGCTCTTTCATGAAGCTGGAAAAGCCCCTGCTTTCGGCCGTGAACGCCCGCTACCCCCGCATCAAGAAGCTCAAAGACAACACTTTCCTGCTTATCTACCAGCAGGGACCCTCGGCCCACGATGTCTATTACGCCCTCAGCAGGAATTTCATCACGTGGCAGAACGCCGACGAACAACTCTTCGCCAAGACGGACATGAAGCAGTACGAAAGCGATGTCGATGACCGCGTGCTTTTCACGTCGGCCGATGCCATAGTGCTCGACAACGGAGACATTCTTGCTTTCGCCTCGTTCCGCCTCAACAAGGGATACCGGCTCAACCCGCTGAACAACGGCATCATGATGCGCCGTTCGGCCGATAACGGAAAAACCTGGAGCGCAACTCAGATCATCTACCGCGGCACTACCTGGGAGCCGTCGGCCCTCCAGCTTTCGAGCGGAGAGGTACACGTCTATTTCACGGATGCGAACACCACGACGGGCAATTCGGGCACGTCGCTGCTCCGTTCGACGGACCGCGGAGCGACCTGGACCACCGTCGGCAAAGTCATCCGCCAAAAGGCCGGAACAGCGACCGACGGTTCGGGAACGGTGATTTTCACCGACCAGATGCCCGTGGCCATCCAGCTCAACGGCTCGGAGCGGATCGCCGTGGCGTTCGAATCGCGGTTCGGACGCACGGGAACCTCCGAGGACAAATACCATCTGGGACTGGCCTACTCGAACGACAACTGGGCCGCAGGCCCCCCGGCAGGCGACGAGGACGGCCCCGCCGAACGGCAGAACAACCTCTTCCTGAATCAGGCGGCACCCTATCTCCGGCAGTTCCGGTCGGGAGAAACCATCCTTTCGTGCAACATCAGCAGTCTGTTCAACATGCGCATCGGCGACACGAAAGCCTGGACGTTCGGCGAACCGATGCAGGGATTCCCGGGCAAGGGTTCGTGGGGTTCGATCGAAATAATCGACGACCACACGCTCGCCGGCGTCTTCCCGGAGGCTTTCACGCAGACGATCGACGGACAGGAAACCGCCAGCGCCCGCATCCAGCTGGCGAAATTCGTCCTGAACCACCGCATCAACGCCACGCAGTTCACCCCCGCCCTCGTCGGCAGCAGCGCCCATTGGAAAGATGTGCAGGACGCCCTGTTCATCGGCAGCGTCTCGCAGGCCCAGGCCGTTTTCCGCTTCGCCTACGACGACGACAACCTCTATTGCCTCGTGGAGCGGCTCGACAACGGGCTCGCCGCAGCGGACGGCATCGACCTGATGATCCAAAGCGGAAACGCCACCGGAGACCCGCTGATCCTGAAAATCACCCCCGATGCGGCCAAGGGCACGCTCGCATGCGACAATACGGCGGTGACATGCGCCGCGACCGTGCTCGGCACCTTCGACGAGACGGACAACGACCGGGGCTACGTGGTCGAACTCGCCATTCCGCGCGACCGGATCAACGCGGCCGCCGACCGCATACTCTTCAACGCCGTGCTGCACGACGCCGCCGGCGACGACACCTTCACGGGACTGGCTGCCGGCAACTACGACAAATGGCTGCCCGTCGAGCTGAAAGTGCCGGCAGAACCCGTTCCCGAACCCGAGCCGGGAGCCGACGACGACAACGGCCGCGGCCCCGGATGGAGCAACGGCGAAGAAGTCAACCCCTGGAAATAACCGTTAACAACCGAAAACATCATGAAAACACACCATATCATCGCCCTTGCGGCCACCATATGCGCATCGTTCGGATGTTCGCAGTTCGAGGAGGAAATCGACCTGCGGCAGCAGCCGGAGACGGACCTGTCGATCCGGTCGGTCGTCGCGGAGCCCATCACGCAAACCCGCACGGCACTCGACAACCAGCGCAACGTCGTCTGGAAATCGGGCGACCGGATTCAGGTGTTCAGCGCCGGGAATCCCTCCGGAGCGCCCTATGTCACCGCTTCGGACAACACCCGCACCGGCATTTTCAATCCGGTCGAAAGTTCGAAAACCGTCACCGACGCGCAGCGCTATGCCGTCTATCCGGCCGACGCCCTGACGAAAGGGCTCTCGGGCGACACGTTCGAAATCGACCTGTCGGCGCTGGCCGGACAATCCTACGCATCGGCCCTCGGCGCTGGGTCCGACATCGCGGCGCTGCCGATGGTGGCCGCGACCAATGACAATACGTTCGAATTCAAGAACGTCTGCGGCGGCCTGCTGCTGCGCGTCAACGACTATCAAGCGCTGGGCATCAAGATCGCACGTATCGAAGCGACGGCCCGCGGCGGGGAGCAGATCGCCGGAAAAATCTCGGTGGAGGCCGCGACAGGAACCCCGCAACTGAATCAGGGGACGACGGGAACCTCGGTCACGGTGGACTGCGGAAGCGGAGCCAACATCTCCTCGAACGGCGACCTCTCGAAACCGGACGGATTCCTCATCTTCCTGCCCGCCGGAACCTATGCGCAGGGATTCTCGTTCAGGATCACCGACACCGACGGCTGCCGCTACGAGATCGAGACGGCACAGGCCGTGACGGTGACGGCCGGCGTCGTAACGCCGCTGCAAAGCCTGCCGCTGACGCGCTATTACGGCACGGCGAACTGTTACCGGGCGGACGCCTCGGCCCGGACCCTCTCCATCGACGCCACGCCGTACTACACGTTCAGCCGGAACTATGTGCACGAGGGAATCCGCTGCACGGACGCTTCCGGAGCGCCGGCCGGCGTCCCGGCCAAGGCCCAAATCGTCTGGCAGCAGCCTGCGAACGGGGCTTCGGGCAGCGTGGTCGACGCCCCGGCGATGGAGGGCGCGACGCTGAAAGTGCCCGTCACCGGCACGAAGGGCAACGCCGTCGTAGCCGTATGCAAAGCAGACGGGACTATTCTCTGGTCGTACCACATCTGGGTCAGCGAGGCGCAGGACATAGCGTGCCGTTTCGAAGAGGCCGGTTCCTTCGAAATGCTCGACCGCAACCTGGGGGCCACGTCGACGACACCCAAGGACCGCAACGCCTACGGCGTGTTCTACCAGTGGGGCCGCAAGGACCCGTTCGCCCGCAACCTGACCGCGACGCGCCCGGGCGGCAAGCCCTATGAGAGCGCTTCGAGCGACCTGATGAAGACCGAAGCCGCCACGGAGACCACCGGAACCATCGCCTATGCGACGCGCAACCCGCAGACCCGTCTGCTGGCAGCCAAGGAGTGGTATGTCGGAGCGGGCGGCAACGACCTGCTGTGGGGCGGTGCGACCGAAGGAGAAGGCTCCGTCAAAACGGTGTACGACCCCTGCCCGGCAGGGTACCGCGTCCCCGATGCGCGCCATTTCGCCGAGATGAAATTCACGTCGAAAGCCGAATGCGACGCGAACTACGGAATGCTGCTCGCCGTCAACGGCGAAGACACGAAATCGTACTTCCCCACCTCCGGCTATCTGGAAGCGAACAAGCATGTCACGATGTATCTGGAATACCGCGGATACATGTGGCTCAACGCCGGCGGTGCCACGGCAGAGAACCGCTTTTATTTCAACAACGCAGGCGTGAACATCAAAAACGAGCCGCATGCGAAAGGCATGTCCGTGCGCTGTGTGAAGACCGAGCAATAACCGAACTCAAATATTCAACAAAGAACGAACAGCATGAAAAAAACGAAATTCGCACTCGGCGTTCTCGCGGTGCTGCTCTGCGGCAGCGCCGGCGCCCGGAACGGCGAGGTGAAAATGCGCGAAGGGACCATCACGCTGCCCGCCTACCGGGTGAACGCGCCGGAAAAGGCTCCGCTTTTCGAACGCGACTTCGCCTACCAGCGGGCCAAACGCGGCGTCTATCCCTATGCCATGAACGACAATCCGACCGACGAAAAGATCGACACCACCTACCGGGCCCTGTTTCTGGAGAACGACTATCTGGAGGTGTGCGTGCTCCCGGACATCGGCGGACGCCTTTTCTACGCCACGGACAAAACCAACGGATACGAGATTTTCTACCGCCAGCACGTGATCAAACCCGCCAACGTCGGCATGCTCGGCGCATGGATCTCGGGCGGCGTCGAATGGAACGTCTTCCACCACCACCGCGCGACCAGCCAGTATCCGATCGACTACAAGCTGGTGGACAACGGCGACGGATCGAAGACGATCTGGGTCGGCGAGGTCGAGAAACGCCACCGCATGTCGTGGGCCATCGGCATGACGCTCTATCCCGACCGCTCCTACATCGAGGTGAAAGGCCGCTTCTTCAACAACAGCCCCGACCGGAACTCCATGCTGCACTGGAACAACGTCGCCACCCACGCCAACGAGAACTACCAGATCGTATTCCCGGAGAACACCGAATTCGGAACGTTCCACCACAAGAACAGCTTCATGCGCTGGCCCGTTCCCGATGCGCCCTACTGCGGCAATCCGGACTACATCGGCAAGGATGTCAGCTACTGGCGCAATCTCCCGGCCCTGATGGGCGGATCGGTGTTCGTCTACGACCTGCAGGACGACTTCATCGGCGGATACGACTACGGCAAGAACGCCGGCACGATGCTGGCCGGAAACCGCCACATCAACAAAGGCGGCAAATTCTGGACCTGGGGCCACATGAACTACGGCCACGAGTGGGACTGCAAGACCCTCACCGACGAGGACGGGGCCTACGTCGAACTGATGACGGCCGCCTACTCGGACAACCAGCCCGACTACTGCTGGCTCAATCCCTACGAGACGAAGGAGTTCACGGCCTACTGGTACGGCATCCGCGACCTGAAACACGTCAACCGGGGCAACGAACACGCGACGGTCAACATGGAGGTCGGCGCCGACGGACAGCTGCATCTGGCCGCCAACGTGACCCGCATCCGGCCCGACGCCCGCATCGTCGTGCGGCGCGGCGGCAAGACGCTCTACGAGACGACCGCCCTGATCGCCCCGGACAAACCCTTCGCCGCCGACACGAAGGTCCCGGCCGAAGAGGTCGCCGAACCGTCGGAGGTGACCATGTACCTCTACGACTCGGAGGGCAACGAGCTGATCAGCTACCACCCCTACAAGCTGGACCGCACCAAGCCCATGCCCGATCCCGTCGTGCCGCTGAACCCCGATCCGAAAAGCGTGGAGAACACCGAGGAGGTCTATTACCTCGGCATGCGGAATCTCCAGTTCCACAACGCCCACGTCGATCCGAACGACTACTTCTTCGAGGTCGTCCGCCGCGACCCGGGAGACGTGCGCGCCAACACGCAGCTCGGCATCCACTACCGGAAGCAGGGCGATTTCGCCCGGGCCAAGAAGCACCTGCGGACCGCCCTCAAACGGCAGACCGCCAACCAGACCCGCGTCAGCGACGGAGAGTCGATGTACAACCTCGGTCTGATCCTGAAAGCGGAGGGCAGATACGCCGATGCGGTCGATACGCTGTACCGCGCGGCCTGGGACTACGAGTACGCCTCGGCGGCCTATTTCCAGCTGGCGCAGATTTCGTCGCTCACGGGCGACAGCGGCCGGGCGCTTCAGGAGGCGCAGATGGCCGTCGCCTACAACGGCATGAACCTCGACGCGCGCAACCTGCTGACGACCCTGCTGCGCCGCTCCGGCCGGCAGGAGGAGGCCGCCCGGATCGCCGCCGATGTCGTGGCGTTCGATCCGCTCAACTACTACGCGACCTACGAACTGGTCCGCATGGGAAAACTCCCCGAGGAGACCTTCGCACGGCTGCTGCGCGGCGTGAGCGAATCCTATCTGGAACTGGCGCTCTACTACATGAACAACGGTTTCGGCGACGAGACGGACGACATCCTCGCCCGGAGCGAGTCGATCGCCCCCTATCCGACCGTGGAGTACTATCAGGCGTGGCGGGCCGACGCCCGGGGCGACCGGGCCGCCGCCGGGAAGCTCTTCGCCAAGGCCGAGGCCGGGAGCACGGATTACGTCTACCCGTTCCGGCTGGAGACGGTCGCCGTCTACGAAAAAGCTCTGGAATACATGCCCGGGAGCGCCAACACCTGGTATTATCTGGGCAACCTCTACTTCCAGAAGCAGCCCGCACGCGCCATGGAGTGCTGGAAAAAGGCCGTCGAGCTCCGTCCCGACTTCGCCATGGCCCTGCGCAACCTCGGCTGGGGCAGCTTCTTCTTCGCCGGGGACTGTCCGGCCGCGGCCGAATGGTACCGCAAGGCGATCGAAGCAGACCGGGAGGGCAACGCCATCTTCCTGGCCGAGTGCGACGAGATTCTGGAACGCATGAACGCGCCGCTGCAAACCCGCTACGAACTCTTCGCCGGCCGGGAGGCGCTCTATGAAAAGCGCTATGACTCGGAGACGAAGGCCATCAAGCAGCGCATTCTCCACGGCGAATACGAGGAGGTGCTCCGACCGCTGCTCACGCGCTTTTACAGCCGCCGCGAACACATCGAAGACCTGCACGACATTTACGTCGATGCCTGCCTGCTCTCGGGCCTCAAGGCCCGGAAGAACGGCGACGACCGCAAGGCGCTCGAATACATGCTGATGATGAACGAGTATCCCGAGAACCACGGATACGCCCATCTGGAGTACTACGCCCGCGACGCACAGGTTTACTACAACATCGGACTGGCCTACGAACGTGTCGGCGACCGGCGCAACGCCCGGAAATATTTCAAAATGGCGTCGCAGGTCGAAGTCCGGGACGCAGACGGCATCTACAACTACGAGAAAGCGCTCGCAATGAAGAAAATCGACCCCAAAGCCCCGGTCGGCGACATGCTCCGCAAGATCGTCGAGACCGGAGAGGCCGGCGTGACGGACTATGTTCAGCGCTTCTTCGAGAGCTTCGGCTACGGAGAGTATCCCGAGGATGTGAACGCGCGCGCCTACTACATGCAGGGCATCGGCCACAAGGCGCTGGGCGACGAAAGCCGGGCGGCGGAGTGCTTCCGGAAAGCCCTGGAACAGCGCAACGACCACCTCTGGGCCAACTACTACCTCGGAATGATCCGATGAAACCCTATCGTCCATGTTCAACCGCGGGGGCCGGCAGGCCCGGCCCCCTCTTTACCCTTCCGACCCCATGAATCCACGTATCCTTTCCCTGCTCGCCGCCTGCATCCTGACGATCGGTCCGGCCGCCTCGCAAGCCGAAGAAAGACCGGTGCGCCTGCACACGCTCGACGAGATGAACACGGCCGCCGCGCCGCTGAACTCCCATGCCGGAGCGGAGCGGTACAGCGTGCTCGAATCGGTCCGCGCCTACCGGCAGCTGCTCCCAGCCGCGAAGCTGAAAACCGACCGGACGGCCATCTATCCGCGCATCAAACGCATGGCCGACGGACGCTACATTCTCTTCGTGCAGGGAGGGCAGATCGCCTCCCGCATCTACTACTGCACGAGCGACGATCTCCTGCACTGGAGCGACACGCGAATCCTGTTCGAGCCCTACGCCGTCACGACCTCCGAGGGCAGCGACACGCGCTGCTTCTCGACCGTCGATGCCGTCGTGCTGGCCGACGGCGACCTGCTCGCCGCCTGCTCGTTCCGCGCCGCGAAGGGCTACAAACACAACGTCGGCTGCGGAATCATGCTCCGCAGAAGCCGCGACAACGGAGCCACCTGGTCCGACGAAGAGGTCATCTTCGAAGGCACCAACTGGGAACCCTATCTGCTTCAGCTGCCCGACGGACGCATTCAGTGCTACTTCACCGACTGCCTGCCCGCCACCCGCAATTCGGGGACCTCGGTGATCACCTCCACGGACAACGGCCGCACCTGGCACGGACACATGCGCGTCTGCCGGCAATACAAGTACGACGACAAGGGCGTGCGGATCTTCACCGACCAGATGCCCTGCTTCCGCCTGCTCAACGACGGAGAGACGCTTTTCGGGTTCCTCGAAGCGCGCCTCGAACCCGACGGCCCGCAGGGCAGCAGCATCTACACGATGTCGGTCGTCCGCAACCGGGGATTCGACTGGCAGCCGCTCGGCGAGAACACGGCCGGCCCCGCAGACCGCGAAACGAATCTCTTCAAGGGGTGCGCCGGATACGTATCGACCTTCCCGTCGGGAGAGATCGTCGTTTCGTGCAACATCGACCGGCTGTTCAGCCTGAAAATCGGCGACCACCGGGGCCGCGTCTTCAACGGACGGTCGTGGGACGAAGACTGGTACCGGCCCTTCGACGGCAAAGGCTTCTGGGGCAGTCTGGAACCGATGGACGCCCACCGCGTCATCGGCACGATGCACTGCGACGAAGGCATCCAGATCGGCGTCTTTTACCTCAACCACCGGATCGACGCCCCGAAAGCCCGCATCCGCCCCGACGGCGACGGCCGGGAGTGGCGCAGCGACCAGGCGCTCTTCATCGGCAGCGACTCCCCGGCCGAAACGATCTTCCGGGCCTGTCACGACGGCAAACGGCTCTACCTGCTGGCCGAACAGCTCGATCCGGCGTCGGCCGGAGGAGCGGAGATCAGGCTCTCCGTCGGGTACGGCGGGCGTCGCGTCGATCTGACCGTCGCTTCCGACGGTTCGGTCGTCAGCCCGATCCCCGGCATCCGCGGCGCCAGCCGTGCGGGCCTCACCCCTGCGGGCGTTCCGGGCCGCGCCACGGAGATCGCCGTGCCGCTCGCCGCATTGCAGGCCCGGCCGGGCGACACGCTGCGGTTCAATGCGACGGTTCGCAGCGGAACGGTCGAAGACGGATTCACCGCCGCGACGGACGACCCCGAAACATGGATGCGCATCGAACTGAAATAACCGCAAAACGAAACAACCCATGAAACGCGAACTTTTCTATCTGTCGCTGGCCGCGGCCGGGTTCACCCATCCATCCGCGGTGTCCGCCGGGGAGAAGCCGAAGCAGAAACCCAACGTCATCATCGTCTTCGCCGACGATCTGGGGTGGGCCGAACTGGGGTGCTACGGCAACACGTTCAACGAAACGCCCGCACTCGACAGTCTGGCGCGGTGCGGCGTGCGATTCACCGACGCCTATGCCTCGGCGCCGATCTCCTCGCCGTCGCGCGCAGGACTGATTTCGGGCCGCTATCCGCTGCGCGACGGAATCACCGACTACATCAAACCGAACTCCCCGATCCACCTCGATCCGTCCCGCGCCGCGCTCCCCGAGGCATTGCGCCGCAACGGCTACCGCACGGGAATCATCGGCAAATGGCACCTCTCGGGATACAGGGCCAACGGGGCTCCCGTCGAACGGCATCCCGACGAATACGGATTCGAGGAGGTGATCCTTTCGGCCGAGGAGAGCATCGGCAACGGCTCCTATTTCTATCCGTGGCACCACCTGAAGTCGGTGACCGAAGCCGAAGAACACGAATTCATCGTCGAACGCATGAACCGCGAGGCGCTCGGCTTCATCGAGCGGAACAGCGACCGGCCCTTTTTCCTCTATCTGAGCCACTACGCCGTGCACACGATGGTGCACGGCCAGCCCGAACTGGTGGATTATTTCCGCAGCAAGCCCGGATGCAGCCACAGCGCACCCTCCAAAAACAACCCCGAAAACGATCCCTACAAGAAATGGCCGGCGGATTATCTGGCCAAACCGCACAATCCGCACCTCGCCGCCCAGCTCAAAGTGATCGACGACGGGGTCGGGATGATCGTCGAAAAACTGGAAGAGCTGGGGATCGCCGACAATACGATCGTGATCTTCACGAGCGACAACGGCGGTTCTCCCCAGGTGACCGACAACGGACCGCTGCGCGGCGGCAAGGGAACCCTTTACGAAGGCGGCACGCGCGAACCGATGATCGTCTGGCAGCCGGGGCGGATTTGCGGCGGAAGGGTCTCGGAACTGCCGACCAACAATTACGACTTCTATCCGACGCTCTGCCAGCTGACCGGAACGCCGCTGCCCGAGGGATTCGAACCCGACGGGGCGAGCATCGCCGACGAACTGCTCGGCACCGGAAAGTGCGACGCCGAACGTCCGCTCTACTGGTATTTCAAGATACAGGGCCGGAAGAACGGCGGCCGCTGGTGCAGCTCGGTGCGGGCGGGCGACTGGAAACTGATCGAATTCCACGACACGGGGGAAAAGGAGCTTTACAACCTGCGCGAAGATCCCGGCGAAACCCGCAACCGGATCGGCGACGCCCCCGAACGGGCGGAACGCCTCGCAGAACAACTCGCCGACTGGCGCCGGGAAGCGGAAAAATAAGCGCCGCAACCCCGATTTCTTCATAAAAAAACATTCGTCATGTATATCAAACAATTCAAACAATTTCAATGGCTCTTTTGGGTCGCCGCAGCCTCCATCGCCGTCTCGTGCGCCAAGTCGTCGGCCCCGGAAGAGGAGAATCCGGTGCCCCCGGCCCCGGTCCTCCGGTCTTTCGATCTCGGAAGGGTCGATTCGCTCAACAAGGTGTGCAATTATGCGTCGAGCGTCGTTTCCGGCGAAGACGGGTCTATGAAAATACTCCTCCTGAGAGACGATGAATCCATAGACATAACCCCGGAGGATCTGAAATCCGGCCTGAAAGTCGAGGACAAGGGACGCTACTTCCTGTTTTCCAGGCCGGGGGGGGGTGAACCCGACGTGGTTCTCGGCAGCGACATCCCGATGCCCTACAATCCGCCCCTGCGCAGGATGGAAGAGGGCCGGACGCTCAATATTCTCTGTATCGGCAACAGCCTCACGGCCGACGCCGTGGAACATCTTCCGAGAATCCTGAAAGACATGGGAATCGGCAATGTCAATATCGACGTAATCTATCACGGAGGATGGTCGCTCCTGAACCACTGGAACAACTTCCGGGACACGAAATGCTCCCGCTACATCTACGAGGCGGGCAAGGACGACTGGACGGAGTTCGATCCGAATCTGCTGGATGACTGCGCGGCGGACGTTCTCGCGCTGCGGGAATACGACATCGTGACTTTGCAGGACGACACGAGGACCAATTGCAGCGGATGGTCCGAGGAGGGCCGGGCGGCCTTTCTCGAACTGGTCGATCACATACAGCATGCGCAGCCGACGCACCGTCCGAGTATCGTCTACTTCGCCCCTCATTGTCCCGCCGCCAAGCTCTACGGCACCCATAACACCATTCTGTGGGAGCTCTTCGACGGAGACCAGGACAAATGCTACGCAGCGTTTCTCGCCCAAATGCGGGAAGCGACCTCCCGGACCCCCGTCGATCTGTTCTTCTCGAATGCGACCGCCGTGCAGAATCTCCGCACCTCGGAACTCAACGAGAACCACCCGCTCGACCTCAGCCGCGACGGGACCCATTCCGACTATGGAGTCACGCGCTTCTGCGAATCGGCCCTGTTCTTCCAGTCCATTCTGAAACCCGCTCTCGGGGCGGACATATCGGAGAGCCGCTATCTTTTCGGCAAAAGCGACGAAACCCCGGGCAAATGCTCGACCCCGGTCGATGACCGGACCCGGCCGATAGCGGTCGAAGCGGCCCTGAACGCCCTTAAAACGCCCTTCGAAATCACGAGGATGTCCGAAGAGAAGCCCCCCGTCGAGGGTTCGGTGAATTACGTCCTGAAACTTTGCGATTATCCGATCACGCTGGAAAATGCGCCCGAAGACATCTGCACGATAAAAAAGGCCGGCGCTCCCCTCGGGCTCGACTGGGAAATTTCGGGAGAGGCCCATGACAAGTTCGTGATCACCAACGGCGCGGCCAACGGACGCTATAAGATCGGGGCCAACGCCGACTACGTGGACCCGTTCATCCTGAAAACGAACGGACTCGCGGGAAAGAAAATCTCGAAAGTCTCCGTCTGGATGTCGAGCGGAGTGAAGGACAAGCTCTCGCGCGTGTCCGTCAGCGTAGGGGACCGGGAGTATCTTCCCCTTACGGAGGCGGCCGTCAGCGTGACGGCCGTGAAGAACACGGGCTTCGAGTATTCGGCCGACTGCGGCGCGTCCACGGAAGGCGAGGTCAAGATAACGATCCGTTCGACCGCCGCATTCTACATCTACAAAATCTATATCGACTACGAGCAGGAGTAGCTTCCGCCCGCACGTCGAGAGACGAATCGAACGAAAAAAGGTTCCTGCCGCACGGCAGGAACCTTTTCCGCATATCATTCCGAAGCGTCAGCCCAGCTTCATCACGTCGTCGATGCCCATATCCTTATAGGTGGATTCGAGCTCCTCGCCGCGGTCCGAAATGACCAGCAGCTTGTCGCCCAGGTGCAGTTCCGTCTTGCCCTGCGGCACGAAATACTCCCCCTTGCGGCAGACCATCATCACCAGCGTGTTCTCGGGCAGGGTGATCTCTTTGAGCGTGTGCCCGCTGTCGAGCATCGACTCGTTGACCTCGACCTCCGTGAGCACCGACTTCATATCCTCGTGCATGTTGACATCGAACGCCGACTCCCGCTCCTCGTAGGCCAGCCCCAGCAGGTTGGCCATGCCGCTCACGGTCGTTCCCTGCACCACGAGCGAAATGATCGTCGAGAGGAACACCACGTTGAACAGCAGCCCGGCCTGCTCGACATCCGCCATCATCGGATAGATGGCGAAGAGGATCGGCACGGCGCCGCGCAATCCCACCCACGAGATGTAGAGCCGCGCCTTGGTGGTGAAGCGCCGGAAAGGCAGCAGGCACGCGAAGACCGTGACGGGACGCGCCACGAGGATCATGAACGCGCCGACGGCGCAGCCCAGGATCAGCACCTCGGAACGGAACAGCTCGTCGCTGTTGACGAACAGTCCCAGCGTGAGGAACATCACGATCTGCATCAGCCACGTGAAACCGTCGAAAAAGACCGTCAGCGACCGTTTCTGCGTCAATTTGTGATTGCCCACGACCAGACCCGCCAGATAGACGGCCAGATAGCCGTTGCCCCTGACGAGGTCGGTGAAGGCGAAGGCGAAGAAGATGAAGGCCAGCAGAAGCACCGAATAGAGCGAGTGGTTGGCGAGGTTGATCTTGTTGATCGTCCACACCGCCAGCCGGCCGATCAGGTAGCCCGACAGGGCGCCGACGATCATCTGGATCACGAAATAGACGATGCTCATGCCCATACCGACGCCGCCCGAGGTGTTCGTCACGATGCTGATCAGCAGGATCGTCATCATGTAGGCCATCGGGTCGTTCGAACCGCTCTCCAGCTCCAGCAGCGGGCGCAGGTGCTGTTTGAGTCCCTGTTTCTTGCTTCGCAGGATGGAGAACACCGACGCCGAGTCGGTCGAAGACATCGTGGAGGCGAGCAACAGGGCCAGCGGGAAGGAGATCTGCAATCCGATCCACGGCGCGATGAGCCACACGAAGCCCGCCAGCACCACGGCCGTCATCACCACCCCCACCGTGGCCAGCACGACGCCGGGCCCGATGATGGGCTTGATCTCCTGGAAAGAGGTATCCATACCGCCCGTGAAGAGGATGATGCAGAGGGCGATCATGCCCACGAACTGCGTCATATCGACCGAACGGTACGAGATGAAGTCCAGACCGAACAACATGCCCACTCCCAGAAAGAGCAGCAGCGCCGGGGCGCCGAAACGATAGGCGACCTTACCGGCCATCACCGCCACGAAGAGCAGCAAGGCTCCGACCAACACTACATTTTCACCACTGATGTCTATCATTCCGTATCTTTAATTTTTAACTGTTTGCATCTCGCGCCCGTCGGCAATGCGCAGTTCGGTCAGCGGCCTGTACTCCAGGTCGGCGTACTCGAACGCCTGCATGGCCGCGAAGCGGTTGTCGGGCGTCCGGTAAACGGCCACGGCCACGGCGGGCACCTGTGCGTGAGGCAGGGCGAAAAGCCGCTCCGCATCTCCCTGTGCGACGCACTCCCTGACCTCTGCGGCCAATCCGCGCTCGAAATAGAGCTCGTCGTAGCGCAGGTAACAACGCCCCGCACGGTAATAGGGCGCCCCTTCGGCGCTGAAAAACCGCGCCGCGAGGGTGATCATCCCCGCCAGCGCCAGCGATCCGCCGAGGAAAACCAGCGCCGAACGCATGTTGTTCGACAACTCTGCGCCGTAAACATGATTCAGAACCAACAAAACCACCCCCGCAACGAACAGTGCGGCAGGCAGCACGAGGGATTTGCGGCGTCGCACCACAACCTCCCCGGGCAAGGCGTACATCGCCTCGCATATTCTAATTTTATCCATATCTCTTTCATTATTTGACGTTTGCAACTCCGTTTTCCGGAACGGACGGAACCGTTCGGGGCATCCGGAACGCTAAATAATGAGCCGGCGCAGGCGGTAGACGTAATAGTCCACGGCATGCGGACCGACGGAGAGATCGTTGGATCGGTAGGTTGAAATAAGTTTGGCAACTCCCGTGCCGCCGCACGATGCGACGCAACGCAATGCAGCGCGTGCCGCCGTATGGAGACCTCCGCGCTGGAACATGGGTGCGGCCGGGGAGGCTTCCGCCTCCCGGAGAACACGGGGCTGGTTCAGGTCCGAATTGCAGATGCGTTCGCACAGCCACTGGTCGGCGGACGCATTGCCGCCCGAAAGCTCCGCCACGGGGGCCGTTCGGACGGTGCGCAAGCTCTCCCGGCTCTCCGAGAAGAGCAGGCAGCCCGCGAGGGCCAGCAATATGAAGAGCAGTTTGCGCATAGTTATTACGGAGAATCCGGTCTGATGCAAAGTTACGTTTTTTTCGGAAATGTCCGCGCCCCTGAGCGGAAAAGTTCACAAAAGGGACAAAATTATCCCGGCTAAGAGCCGGGTTTAGGACGCGGACAGTCGCTCAACCGCTCTCCATCCGATTCTGCGCCCACCCCGGCTAAGAACTGGGTTTTAGGACGCGGACAGCCTCTCAAGCCGCTTTCCAACCGATTCTGCGCCCGCCCCCGGCTAAGAACTGGAATTAAGGGGCGGCAACAGGTCATTCCGAGCGAACGAACGTGAGCGTGGGAATCCGATAGCAGTGTTGTAAGGCCACAACGTCCAGTCAGATTGCCACGGCATCTGTGATGCCTCGCAATGACGGCAAAAGCGCGGAACCGGACGGAGAGTGTTCTGAAACAACCGTCGCCCCCTGAAACCCGCTTCTTAAGCGGGTGATGCCTCGCAATGACGGCAAAAGCGCGGAACCGGACGAAGAGCGGTCTGAAAAACCATCGCACCCCAAAACCCGCTTCTTAAACGAGCGGGCTATTGGGGAATGAAGATGTAGGTGATCGTTCCCGTCTGCTTGGCGGGAGCCGCCTCGTCGATGTTGAACAGCGAAGACCGCGCCGCCCGCAACGCCGATTCGCGCATACATTCGTCGCCGCCCTCGACCACGCGCGCGCCGACGACCTTGCCGGCACGGTTCACCGTGACCGAGACCACCACGTCGCCGCCGCCTTCGCACAGATAGGCCGGAACCTCCAGCCAGCGCGACGTGCGGACGGGATTCGTCAGCGAAAAGGAGACCGTCACACGGCCCTTGACCTTGCGGTCCTGATGCTCCGAACCGTCCTCCCTGCCGCGGCGCTCGCGGATGGCGCGCTCCTCGGCCAGCCCCTGCTCGTAAGCCTCGCGGTTGGCCTGCATCCGCGCCTCGGCCTCGGCCGCCGCCTGGTTCAGCGCCGCGGCGTTGGTTCCGCGGTCGTCCCGGAGCTTTTCGTTGAGGGCGTTCTCGTTCGACGCCTGGTTGCGGATGCTCCGCCAGTCGATCTCCTCCTGAGCCCGGCGCTCGCGCACCTCGCGTTCGAGACGCGCCTTCTCCTGCTCCAGCTCGGCGAGCGACTGCAAATCGACGTACATTCCCTGCTGGTGGGAGCGGGCCCCGACGACGATCTTCGACGACACGAAGACGATCATCAGCGCCAGATAGGCTATCAGCGTCACGCACAACCCGATACGATGGTCGTAAGCCCACGTTCCGGCATCTTCCCTGCGGTTGTCGAAAGGAAGCCGGAGCCGGGGCCGGCGGGGAGCCTGGGGTTTGCTGTCACGCGGATTTTCGGTCATTGCTGTCGTTCGGAATTTCGAGCAAAAATAAGGCTTTTTACCGAAATTTTTAATATATTTGCACGAAATATACAAGAAATTCCGCTTATGTCTACCAAACAACAAACGCTGAAAGCCCCGATCTCGTTCACGGGCAAGGGCCTTCATTCGGGCGTGAAAGTAACCATGACCATCAATCCCGCCGAAGCCGGCACCGGCATCGTGTTCCGCCGCACCGACATCGAAGGGCAACCCGTAATCCCCGCCCTGTGCGACCATGTCGTCGATACCTCGCGCGGCACGACCATCGAAGCCGGCGGACACCGCGTCTCGACCATCGAGCACGTCATGTCGGCGCTCTGGACGCTGGGCGTGGACAACGCCGTCATAGATATCGACGCCCCCGAAACCCCGATCCTCGATGGATCGGCCCGCGAATACGCCCGGGCCATCGCCGAAACGGGACTGACGGACCAGGACGCCGAACGCACGTTCTACCACGTGACCGAAAAGATGGTCTACACGATCCCCGAAAAGGGCGTGGCGATCATCCTCTACCCCGACGACGAATTCTCCGTCTCGGTGCACGTGGACTACAACTCGAAGGTCATCGGCAACCAGTACGCCACCTTCAACCCCGGCGACGACTTCACGAACAAGATCGCACCCTGCCGCACGTTCGTCTTCCTGCACGAACTGGAGCCGCTGATGAAGATGAACCTCATCAAGGGCGGCGACCTCGACAACGCCATCGTGGTGGTCGAGAACCCCGTGCCCGACGAACAGCTGGAGCACCTCAAGAAGCTCTTCGACAAACCCGACATCGAGATCAAGTCGGGCTATCTGAACAACCTCGAACTGCGCTGCAACAACGAACTGGCGCGCCACAAGCTGCTGGACCTGCTGGGCGACTTCGCCCTGCTGGGCGTGCGGATCAAGGGCCGCGTGTGGGCCACCCGCCCGGGCCACTTCGCCAACACGGAGTTCATGAAGCAGCTCAAACACGCCATCCGCAAGGCCGGCGAAAAACCCCGCTTCACCTACGACTGCCGCAAACCGGCGCTGTACGACATCAACGACATCCGCCGCATGCTGCCCCACCGTCCGCCGTTCCTGCTGGTGGACCGCATCTTCCACCGCGACGAGACCGACGTGGCGGGCATCAAGAACGTGACGATGAACGAACCCTTCTTCGTGGGCCACTTCCCCGAGGAGCCGGTGATGCCGGGCGTGCTGATCGTCGAGGCTATGGCGCAGTGCAGCGGCATTCTGGTGCTGGGCGGCGTGGAGGACCCCGAGAACTACTCGACCTACTTCATGAAGATCGACGGCGTGAAATTCAAGCGCAAGGTCGTGCCGGGCGACACGCTGCAATTCGAAATCCACCTGCTGGAACCCATCCGCCGCGGCGTCGCCGTGGTCGAGGGCAAGGCGTTCGTCGGCGAGACGCTCGCCTGCGAGGCCGTGATGATGGCGCAGGTTGTCAAAAACAGAAAGTAAGAGATGATAAGCAACCTTGCCTACGTCCACCCCGACGCGAAGATCGGGGCGAACGCCACGGTGGAGCCTTTCGCCTATATCGCCGGCGATGTCGTGATCGGCGACGACTGCTGGATCGGCCCCGGAGCCGTGATCCACGACGGCGCACGCATCGGCAACCGGTGCCGCATCCACACCGCCGCGTCGGTCTCGTGTCTGCCGCAGGACCTGAAATTCGCCGGTGAGATCACGACCTGCGAGATCGGCGACGACAACGACATCCGCGAGTACGTCACAATCAGCCGCGGCACCGCCTCGACGGGAACCACGCGCATCGGTTCGAACAACCTGCTGATGGCCTACGTGCACGTGGGACACGATGTCGTCATCGGCAGCAACTGCGTGATCGCCAACCGCGTATCGCTCGCGGGCGAGGTTCACGTCGGCGACTGGGTGGTGATCGGAGGACACGCCGCCGTACACCAGTGGACCCACATCGGGGCGCACTCGATGATTCAGGGCGGCACCCTGCTGGGGCAGGACCTTCCGCCCTACGTCATCGTGCGCAACGACACGCTGCGCTTCGCGGGCATCAACAAGATCGGGCTTTCGCGCCGCGGCTTCACGCCCGAGCGCATCGCCGAAATCCACGACGCCTGCCGCATCCTCTTCCAGAGCGGTCTGAACTACCTGAACGGCTGCGACGAGGTCGAGAAGCAGATTCCGCAGAGCCCCGAACGCGACGCGCTGATCGAATTCATCCGCACCTCGAAACGCGGGATCATCAAACCCTACGAATCGAAATCGAAAGAGGAGTAAATTTTGCCTTTGAATATTGGTATATAGATTTTTTTTCGTATATTTGCGCTGTCGAAAGACAGAAGCAGGAGGTAAGGGGACGGTCAGTCCCCTTCTTTCATACTTAGGCACGAGCAATTATTATGACGGATACGAAAAAAATAATCGAAGCGGCGGAACGCCACCTGGAAGGCACGGACCTGTTCGTGGTGGAGTGCACCTCGACGCCGGGCAACGACATCGAACTGACGATCGACAGCGACACGTCGGTAGGCATCGACGCCTGCGCGGAACTGAGCCGCGCCATCGAGGCGGAACTCGACCGCGAGGAGGAGGATTTCTCGCTGACGGTCATGTCGGCCGGCATCGGCTCGGAACTCCGCAGCCTGCGCCAGTACCGCAAACTCGTCGGCCGGCCGGCGGAGGTGCTGCTCACGAACGGCGTCAAGATCCTGGCCAAGCTGGACGAGGCGACGGAGGAGGGCATCACCCTCTCCTACGAGGAGAAGCAGGCCGTCGAGGGCAAGAAGAAAAAACAACTGGTGACGGTCACCCGCACCTACCCTTTCTCCGAGGTCAAATGGACGAAGGAGTGGCTGGATTTCAAATAGTACGAAACTGAAAACAAGATAACGACACAATGGACAATCTCAATCTCATCAGCAACTTTGCCGAGTTCAAAGAGCTGAAGAACATCGACAAATCGACGATGATCGGCGTATTGGAGGACGTTTTCCGCCATGCGTTGCAGAAACAGTATGAAACGGACGAGAATTTCGATGTCATCATCAACCCCGAGAAGGGCGACCTCGAAATCTGGCGCAACCGCACGGTCGTCGAAGACGGCGCCGTCGAGAACCCCAACACGCAGATCGCCGTGTCGGAGGTGAAGGCCATCGACCCGACCTACGAAATCGGCGACGACTATGCCGATGAGATCAAATTGCAGTCGTTCGGACGCCGCGCCGTGCTGTCGCTGCGTCAGAACCTCGCATCGCGCATCCTCGATCTGGAAAAGGCCAGCCTCTACGAGAAATATTCGGAGAAGGTCGGCGAGATCGTCACGGGCGAGGTTTATCAGGTTTGGAAGAAAGAGGTGCTGATCCTCGACGACGAGGAAAACGAGCTGATCCTCCCCAAGGCCGAGCAGATCCCCAACGACTTCTACCGCAAGGGCGACACCATCAAGGCGATCGTCAAGTCGGTGGAGATGAACAACAACCAGCCGCGCATCATCCTGTCGCGCACGGCCAACCAGTTCCTCGAACGGCTGTTCGAACAGGAGGTTCCCGAGATTTTCGATGGGCTGATCACCATCAAGAAGATCGTCCGCATCCCGGGCGAGCGCGCCAAGGTCGCCGTGGAGTCCTACGACGAACGCATCGACCCAGTGGGAGCCTGCGTCGGCATGAAGGGTTCGCGCATCTATTCGATCGTCAAGGAGCTGCGTAACGAAAACATCGACGTTGTGAACTACACGGCCAACCCGTCGCTGATGATCCAGCGCTCGCTCAACCCCGCCAAGGTCTCCTCGATCACCATCGACGAGGAGAAGATGACCGCTTCGGTCTACCTCAAACCCGACCAGGTGTCGCTGGCCATCGGCAAGGGAGGTCTCAACATCCGCCTCTCGAAGATGCTCACCGGCTACGACATCGACGTTTACCGCGAAATCGAGGAGGAGGACGTGGCGCTGACCGAATTCGCCGACGAAATCGACGGATGGATCATCGAAGCCCTGAAAGCCGCCGGCTGCGACACCGCCAAGAGCGTGCTGGAACTGCCCGTCGAGGAGATCGCCGCCCGCGCCGATCTCGAAATGGAACAGGCGCAGAGGGTCGTCGAGATTCTGAAAGCCGAGTTCGAATAATCCAAACCGAAAAAAGAGAAACAGACAAAATATGGGTAACGAAAGAAAATTAAGGCTCATTCAGGTTGCAAAGGAGTTCAACGTCGGTCTGAACACGATCACGGACTTCCTGCAAAAGAAGGGCATCAAGAGCGACGGATCGCCCAATACGCTGGTCGATGCGGACACCTATGCCGTTTTGGAGAAGGAGTTCGGGGCGAACCGCAGCGCTGCCGGCGCACGCGACTCGATCCGTGAGCGCATCTCCCTGAAACAGACGACCATCACCCTCGAAGAAGCCAAAAAGCAGGAGCGCGAGGAAGAAAAGGAGGTCGTCATCAAAAGCAATGTCATCAGCGTAAAGGACGAGATCCAGCAGCCGAAATTCCTCGGCAAGATCGACCTTTCGCCCAAACCCAAGGCCAAGGCGGCCCCGGCTCCGCAGCCCAAGGCGGAGGAGGCTCCGAAGGCTCCCGAAGCGCCGAAAGCCGCTCCGGCACCCGAGGTGAAGGCCGAAGCTCCCGCCCCGGCTCCGCAGCCCAAGGCGGAGGAGGCCCCGAAAGCCCCCGAAGCGCCGAAAGCCGCTCCGGCACCCGAGGTGAAGGCCGAAACTCCCGCCCCGGCTCCTCAGCCCAAGGCGGAGGAGGCCCCGAAAGCCCCCGAGGCACCCCAACCCGCAGCCTCCGCACCGGAAGCTCCGAAGCCAGAGCCTCCGAAAGACAATATCTTCCGTCCGGAGACCGTGACCCTCACGGGTCCGCAGGTGCTCGGCACGATGGACGTGTCGGGCTTCGTCGCCGGCGGCAAGCACAAACGCAAACGGCTCCAAAAGGAAAAAGTGGATGTCAGCAAGGCCCCGAAGGGCAATGCGCAGGGCGGCGGCAACCGTCAGGGCCAGGGCGGGCAGAACAACCGTCCGGGCGGCCAGGGCCAGAACCACAGCGGCCAGGGAGGACAGAACAACCAGCCCCGTCCGGGCGAAGGACGCCGCAACAAGGGCAAGAACGCCCCCAAACCGATCGTACGCCCCGAAGTGAGCGACGAAGAGGTATCGAAACAGGTAAAGGACACCCTGGCGCGTCTGACGGCCAAGGGTGCCAAGAGCAAGAGTGCGAAATACCGCAAGGACAAGCGCGAAGCCGTGGCCGAACGCATGAACGAGGAGTTCGAACGCGAGGCAATGGAGCGCAAGACGCTCAAGGTCACGGAATTCGTGACCGTCAGCGAGCTGGCTACGATGATGAACGTCGCGCCGACGGAGGTCATCATGGCCTGCATGAACCTCGGACTGATGGTGTCGATCAACCAGCGTCTCGACGCCGAAGCGCTCGTGGTCGTCGCCGAGGAGTTCGGCTACAAGACCGAATTCGTCTCGGTGGAGATTCAGGAGGCCATCGCCGACGACAGCGAGGACAAGGAGGAGGATCTGGTGCCGCGCCCGCCGATCGTGACGGTCATGGGACACGTCGATCACGGTAAGACCTCGCTGCTGGACAACATCCGCAAAACCAACGTCATCGAAGGCGAGGCCGGCGGCATCACCCAGCACATCGGCGCATACAGCGTGGTGCTGAACGGACAGAAGATCACGTTCCTCGACACCCCGGGCCACGAAGCCTTCACGGCCATGCGTGCGCGCGGCGCCGCCGTCACGGACGTTGCCATCATCATCGTCGCAGCCGACGACAACGTCATGCCGCAGACCATCGAGGCGATCAACCACGCGCAGGCCGCCGGCGTGCCGATGGTATTCGCCATCAACAAGATCGACAAACCCAACGCCAACCCCGACCACATCAAGGAGCAGCTCTCGCAGATGAACTACCTCGTGGAGTCGTGGGGCGGCAAATACCAGGACCAGGAGGTTTCGGCCAAGAAGGGCATCAACCTCGACAAACTGCTCGAAAAAGTGCTGCTGGAAGCCGAGATGCTCGACCTGAAAGCCAATCCCAACAAGAAGGCGCAGGGTACGGTCATCGAATCGACGCTCGACAAGGGCCGCGGCTACGTCTCGACGATCCTGGTGCAGAGCGGTACGCTCCGCGTCGGCGACGTGATCCTCTCGGGAACCTACACGGGCCGCGTGAAGGCGATGTTCAACGAGAACGGCAAGAAGGTGGAGACGGCAGGTCCCTCGACGCCCGTGCAGGTGCTCGGTCTGAACGGCGCCCCGCAGGCCGGCGACACGTTCAACGTCATGGACGACGACCGCTCGGCGCGCGAGATCGCCAACAAGCGCGAACAGCTGGCCCGCATGCAGGGCATCATGACCCAGAAGCACGTGACGCTCGACGAGATCGGCCGACGCATCGCCATCGGCTCGTTCAAGGAGCTGAACATCATCGTCAAGGGCGACGTAGACGGGTCGATCGAAGCCATGTCCGGATCGCTCATCAAGCTCTCGAAGGAGACCGTGCAGGTCAACGTCATCCACGCCGCCGTGGGTCAGATTTCCGAGTCCGACGTTCTGCTGGCCGCCGCTTCGAACGCCATCATCGTCGGCTTCCAGGTGCGTCCGTCGGCATCGGCGCGCAAGCTGGCCGAGAAGGAGGAGATCGAAATCCGCCTCTACTCGATCATCTACGACGCCATCAACGACATCAAGGACGCCATCGAAGGCATGCTGGAACCCGTGATGAAGGAGGAGATCGTGGCATCGGTCGAGGTGCTCGAAATCTTCAAGATCACGAAGGTCGGAACCGTCGCCGGATGTATGGTCCGCGAAGGCAAGCTGCAACGCTCGACCCCGATCCGCGTCATCCGCGACGGCATCGTGATCTACACGGGCAAACTGGGTTCGCTCAAACGCTTCAAGGACGACGTGAAGGAGGTCGTGGTCGGACAGGACTGCGGTCTGAACATCGAATCGTTCAACGACATCCGTGTCGGCGACATCGTCGAAGGCTACGAACAGGTAGAAGTGAAACGCAAGTAATCCATAAAACTAACTACTTACAATCCATTGGCAGTAATGACTACTAAACCCATCCATTTCACCACGCCCGAAGAGGCCGTCAAGGTCATCAAATCGGGTGACCACGTGCACCTGAGCTCGGTGGCATCGGCACCCCAGTGTCTGATCAACGCCATGTGCAAGCGCGGCGAGGCCGGCGAACTGAAAGACGTACACGTCCATCACCTCCACACCGAGGGTCCGGCGCCCTATGCCGATCCCAAATTCGAGGGCGTGTTCCAACTCGACTCGTTCTTCGTGGGCGCGAACGTCCGCAAGGTGACGCAGAGCGGCCATGCCGACTACATTCCGATCTTCCTGAGCGAAACGCAGAAGCTGTACCGCTGCGGCGCCGTTCCGTGCAACGTGGCGATGATTCAGGTCTGCCCGCCCGACAAGCACGGCTACGTGTCGCTGGGTACGTCGGTGGACGCTACGCTGGCCGCCGTGGAGTGTGCCGACCACGTGATCGCCGTGGTGAACAAGTACGTTCCCCGCGCCTTCGGTCAGGCGATGATCCCGATGTCGAAGATCGACATCTTCGTGCAGGACGACACCCCGCTGATCGAAGCCAAGTTCTCGGAGCCGAACGAGGTCGAAACGGCCATCGGACGGAACTGCGCGGCGCTGATCGAAGACGGCGCGACGTTGCAGATGGGTATCGGAGCCATTCCGAACGCCGTGCTCAGCCAGCTGGGAGGCCACAAGAATCTGGGTATCCACACCGAAATGTTCGCCGACGGCGTGCTGCCGCTGGTGGAGAAGGGCGTCATCAACGGCGAAGCCAAGAAAACCGACCCGGGCAAGATGGTTTCGACCTTCCTGATGGGTTCGCAGCGCGTCTATGACTTCATCGACGACAACCCGGGCGTGCTGATGATGGACGTGGGCTATACGAACGATCCCTACATCATTTCGCAGAACGACCGCTTCGTGGCCATCAACTCGGCCCTGCAAGTAGACCTGACGGGCCAGGTTTCGGCCGACTCGTTGGGCACGAAATTCTGGTCGGGCGTGGGCGGTCAGATCGACTTCGTCTACGGAGCTTCGCTCTCGAAGGGCGGTAAGGCCATCATCGCCATGCCTTCGATCACCAACAAGGGCGTATCGAAGATCTGCCCGACGCTGCTCGACGGCGCCGGCGTGGTGACGACCCGCAACCACATCCACTGGTTCGTGACGGAGTTCGGCGCCGTGGATCTCTACGGCAAGACCATGCAGGAGCGTGCTCGCCTGCTGATCAGCGTGGCGCACCCCTCGGCCCGCGAGGAGCTCGACCGGGCGGCTTTCGAGCGCTGGGGATCGCACCACCACTACATCAAGGGATACATGGGATAATCCCCGCCATATCCCATTCGTAAAAAAGTCTGTTTTGTAAAAACAGACTTTTTTACATTATATTTAACTATATTTGTTTAAGTTAAATTGATTCGCCATGAAAAAACTATTCATCGTAATCCTGCTATGCCTATTCTGCATCCCGATTTCGGCACAAACCACATTCCCCTATTCAAAATTTCTCTCCTATACGGACGAACAATTGGCCGAAGCTCGATTCAAATACGACAACAACAAAAATCAATGGGTACTGGCCAAGGGCTTCACACCGGACAAAACAGAAGCCAAACGGCTCGCCAAACTATTCCCGAACCAAACACCCTCAGAAGACAACTACCGAATCACCATCCAAAACGGAGCGAACGGTGTTGCATTTATCGACGTACTATTCTATAAAGACGCCACTTTTCACGAATTGCTCACGTTTGCCAAAGAATATGGAAAGAACCTCCAAGAAACGAACCTGCTCGGCCAACAAAAATACCAGTTCGACTTCGAGGATTTCTCGATCGAACTGAGTGCCTGCACGCAAGAAGTAAAAGCGACCACACACAACAATACAACCATTACCAAAACGCAGGACACGTCTTACAATATCTATAACTACAAGATTCGCACAGGGATCGAACCGACATCGCCCTGGCTCACCAAACAGCGCACGAAGCAAGAAAAAAGGGACTCCAAGGGTAAGAAAAAGCAAAGCATATCCGATTATATGTAAACGCAAAGCCCTTTTCGTAACTTTGATTTCGTCAAAGATACCTCGGAAAAAATGCAAGCGAGCTTGCTCTTTTCTCTCGGCTTATTCGTATCTTTGCGCCGCCAAACATAATTTACACCATGAACAAACTTTTCTATCTGTTCGCAGCCGCACTCCTCGTTGCGGCATACCCGACGGGCGCTTCCGCCCAACTTAAAATCGGAGGTAAGAAACTCAATGCCGGAAAACTCCTCAGCGCCGGCAAAGACGTTGCCAAAGCCATCACGCTCAGCGACGACGACATCGCCCGTCTGAGCCGCGAATCGGTCGAGTGGATGGATGCCCACAACCCCGTGGCAGACGATTCGACGAGTTACGGCGCACGCCTCAAAAGGCTTACCGAAGGCATCACCGAGGTCGATGGCCTGCCGCTCAACTTCAAGGTCTACCTCGTGGTGGATGTCAACGCTTTCGCCTGCGGAGACGGTTCGATCCGGGTTTTCGCAGCCCTGATGGACCTGATGGACGACGACGAACTGATGTCGATCATCGGCCATGAAATCGGCCACGTGGTGCACGCCGATACGAAACACGCGATGAAAAACGCCTACCTCGCCTCCGCAGCGCGCAACGCCGCCGGAGCTGCCGAAGGCAGCGCGCTGGCCAAGCTCAGCGACTCGCAGCTGGGCGAGGTCGTAACGGCCTTCACCGATGCGCAGTTCTCGCAGAAACAGGAGTATGCCGCCGACGAATACGGCTTCGAGTTCGCCGTGAAACACGGTTTCAGCCCCTACGGCATGAGCAATTCGCTCAACAAGCTGGTCGAACTGTCCAAAGGCGCCAAAGCCTCCACGGTGCAGAAAATGTTCTCCTCGCACCCCGACAGCGAAAAACGCGCGGCCCGCATGAAAGAGAAAGCCGACGCTTACACCGCCGCACAACAATAATTCAGCGGCGATTCCGCACAGCCCGCCCCTACTTTACAAAAACATCCGGACAATTCCGGATGTTTTTTCGTATACAGATTCTCAATCACCTATTTCAACGGCTGGCAGCAGGGGCAATAGTAGACGGCACCGCCCAGATAAGCCTCCTTCACGATCGGTCCGCCGCAAACCGGGCACGGCTCCGCGCAGGTGTTGCGCGAAAGTTGTACTGCATATCCGCCCGGTTTCCCGAAGAGGTCCTTCTCGGTATCACGCCCGCCGCGGTCGGTCATCTCCCGCAGCACGCTTTTCAGCGTCCTGAAAAGCCGCTCCGCATCGGCATCCCCCAGCGTGGCGAGTTTGCGTTTGGGATGAATCCCCGCCCGGAACAGAATATCCTGCAAAACTCCGTTCCCGAGCCCCGGAATCCGTTGTTCCGTAGCCAGGAATGCCTATGCCGAAAGGTTCTGCTTCGACGCGGCCCAAAGCCGGCTGAAATAACCGGCGTCGAACCGCTCCTCCAGCGGTGAACATTTCGTCCGGGCACCCTGATAATACGGGTTATCCGACTCGCCCGGAAAGGCATTGATCCCGCCGTACATCGCCACCGTACACACCAAAAAACTCCCGTCATCGAGGGTAACGAGCAACTGGTATTTCGCCGGAATCGGGTCTTCGCATCCGTAAAGCCGCAGGATCACGCCGTCCGAAAGGGCCAGGTGCATGTCGTTCTCCAACAGTACATTGACAAATGCCCCGCAACCCTCAGCCCCGACAATCTTCCGACCGGTCAGCAGCATCGGATATTCGAGCGGATCACCCGTATACCAGGTGAATTTATGGGGATGCGTGGCGTTGAACACACCGGTAACGGTACGGCCAGCCAGCGTTTCGCGGACTTGCCGCGCCACGGTCTGCGATTCGGGAATTTCGATCATCGTCTGAAAATTCAAAATATACATCCGTCCCGGTGAACCTCATAATCATAGGTCAGGACAGCGGCATCGGCCATCAACTGCACAATCGGACCGATCATCCATCGGCCCAATATAGCAAGAATAACCCGATTCCCCAATCTCCGGGCACAAAAAGAAAACAAGTCCCCCTTCTCAACGTTGCGATTAAGCGAGGAGAAAGCCAAACTTGTTTGCTCTGCCGAGCATGAGCAACGAAAAAGACTTAAAGGGGATGGATTGTCAATATAATCGGCGGCACCGCCTTCAAGACCAGAGATGATTATATCCCGGGATGAAAAACAGCCCCTCCCGATAAGGAAAGAAGAAAGCCGGCCCCTTTATCAGGGACCGGCTTGAAGAGGCGGCTACCTACTCTCCCACGGGAAAACCGCAGTACCATCGGCGTTAGTGAGCTTAACTTCTCTGTTCGGAATGGGAAGAGGTGGGACCTCACTGCTATAACCACCTAAAAGAACCTGTGCTTCAATGTATCGAAGCCGTGCGAATGACACTTTCCGTATCATAACCCGTCGCACTCGGTAAGAGTGACATATTGCGGAAATGAGATAAAGAATTGCTGTAAGAAAGCCGTTCGGGTAATTAGTACTGCTCGGCTTTGACATTACTGTCTTTACACCTGCAGCCTATCAACGTAGTCGTCTCCTACGCCCCTCAAGGGAAGACTTATCTTGGGGATGGCTTCGCGCTTAGATGCTTTCAGCGCTTATCCAAACCGAACGCGGCTACTCGGCGGTACACTTGGCAGCATAACCGATACACCGGAGGTTCGTCCAACTCGGTCCTCTCGTACTAAAGTCAGGACCCCTCAATCTTCCTACGCCCGCAACAGATAGAGACCGAACTGTCTCACGACGTTCTGAACCCAGCTCGCGTGCCACTTTAATCGGCGAACAGCCGAACCCTTGGGACCTTCTCCAGCCCCAGGATGTGACGAGCCGACATCGAGGTGCCAAACCGCCGCGTCGATATGAGCTCTTGGCGGCGATCAGCCTGTTATCCCCGGAGTACCTTTTATCCTTTGAGCGATGGCCAGTCCACACAGAACCACCGGATCACTATACCCTGCTTTCGCACCTGGTCGACTTGTTGGTCTCACAGTCAAGCACCCTTATGCTATTGCACTCTGCGCACGGTTACCATTCGTGCTGAGGGTACCTTGGGAAGCCTCCGTTACGCTTTTGGAGGCGACCACCCCAGTCAAACTACCCACCAAACGGTGTCCCCTTCGCAGGGTTAGAATCCAAGTACACAAAGGGCCGTATTTCAACGTTGACTCCACGAACACTGGCGTGCCCGATTCACAGTCTCCGGCCTATCCTACACATTGTGTACCCAAATTCAGCGTTAAGCTATAGTAAAGGTTCACGGGGTCTTTTCGTCCCGTTGCGGGTACCCGGCATCATCACCGGGACTACAATTTCACCGAGCTCACGGTTGAGACAGTGTCCAGATCGTTACACCATTCGTGCAGGTCGGAACTTACCCGACAAGGAATTTCGCTACCTTAGGACCGTTATAGTTACGGCCGCCGTTTACTGGGGCTTCGATTCAATGCTTCTCTTGCGATGACATCCCCTCTTAACCTTCCAGCACCGGGCAGGTGTCAGGCCCTATACGTCTTCTTTCGAATTTGCAGAGCCCTGTGTTTTTGATAAACAGTCGCCTGGACCTCTTCGCTGCGCCCTACTCGCGTAGGGACCCCTTTTCCCGAAGTTACGGGGTTAATTTGCCTAGTTCCTTAACCGTGATTCACTCGAGCACCTTAGGATACTCTCCTCGACCACCTGTGTCGGTTTACGGTACGGGTGACATATGCTTAAACTTAGAAGATTTTCTCGGAAGTCGACTTGGGTGAACTATCGGATTGGCCGTAGCCGCTCCGTACTGTCAGGTTTCAGCAAGGACTAACTCTTAATCTGTCCCTATACCTACGCCCTTTAACCGCCTATTCCGTCAGGCGGCGTCACTTACGTTCCTTCGTCTCTCCATCGAGGCATATGTCAGTATCGGAATATTAACCGATTGTCCATCGAGATCACCGTTCGGCTTACCCTTAGGACCCGACTAACCCTGATCCGATTAGCGTTGATCAGGAAACCTTGGTCTTGCGGTGTGCGGGTTACTCTCCCGCATTATCGTTACTCATGCCTACATTTGCTTTTCCATAAACTCCACCTATCCTCACGGAAGGGCTTCGACGTCAATGGAATGCTCCCCTACCGCACTCTCGTGCCCAGAACTTCGGTGGTATACTTGATGCCCGTTTATTATCCACGCTTTGCCGCTCGACTAGTGAGCTGTTACGCACTCTTTGAATGAATAGCTGCTTCCAAGCTAACATCCTAGCTGTCTCTGCAGCAAAACATCGTTAGATCAACTTAGTATACTCTTCGGGACCTTAGTTGCTGGTCTGTGTTGTTCCACTCTCGTAACCGGACATTAGCACCCGGTCGCTCACTGCTGTAAATCATACTACTGGCATTCGGAGTTTGTCAGGATTTGGTAGGCGGTGAAGCCCCCGCATCCAATCAGTAGCTCTACCTCCAGTAGACTCTCAATTACAACGCTGCCCCTAAAGGCATTTCGGGGAGTACGAGCTATTTCCCAGCTTGATTAGCCTTTCACCCCTACCCTCAAGTCATCGAGAAGCTTTTCAACGCTTATTCGTTCGGTCCTCCAGTTGGTTTTACCCAACCTTCAACCTGCTCAAGGGTAGATCGCAAGGTTTCGCGTCTACAACCACTGACTAGCCGCCCTGTTCAGACTCGCTTTCGCTTCGGCTCCGTGCATTCATGCACTTAACCTCGCCAGTGATTAGTAACTCGTAGGCTCATTATTCAATAGGCACGCCGTCACGGCACGAAGCCGCTCCGACCGGTTGTAAGCGTATGGTTTCAGGTTCTATTTCACTCCCCTGTTCGGGGTTCTTTTCACCTTTCCCTCACGGTACTGGTTCACTATCGGTCTCTTGGGAGTATTTAGCCTTACCGGGTGGTCCCGGCGGATTCAGACAGGATTCCTCGTGTCCCGCCCTACTCAGGATACTGCTATCGCATGACATACTTACCTGTACGAGCCTTTCACTCTCTATGGATGAACTTTCCAGATCATTCCAGTTCGTTGTCATTTGAATATTGCAGTCCTACAACCCCGGCTTTGCCGTAACAAAACCGGTTTAGGCTGCTTCCCGTTCGCTCGCCGCTACTTAGGAAATCGATGTTTCTTTCTTTTCCTCCTCCTACTAAGATGTTTCAGTTCAGAGGGTTGGCCTCCGTTGCCGGATGCCGGGTCTTCTACCCGGCGGGTTGTCCCATTCAGAAATCTCCGGATCAAATCTTGTTTGCAAATCCCCGGAGCTTTTCGCAGCTTACCACGTCTTTCTTCGCCTCCAAGAGCCTAGGCATTCCCCATACGCCCTTATTTACTTTCTTACAACTTCCAACACGGCCTATTGATTCCGTGTCGGAACTCTATCTCATCTCCTCAAATATGTCAATGTACGTTACGAACTTTCGTCCGTTCAGAACAGCACTCGGTTCGAACCTACGCCTAAAGCGGTGCTGTTGTAACGTTTCTTTGAAGTGAGCAGCTAAACTACCTTTGAAACAAGGCTCCAGAAAGGAGGTGTTCCAGCCGCACCTTCCGGTACGGCTACCTTGTTACGACTTAGCCCCAGTCACCGGTTTTGCCCTAGGTCGCTCCTTGCGGTCACGAACTTCAGGCACCCCCAGCTTCCATGGCTTGACGGGCGGTGTGTACAAGGCCCGGGAACGTATTCACCGCGCCATGGCTGATGCGCGATTACTAGCGAATCCAACTTCATGGAGGCGGGTTTCAGCCTCCAATCCGAACTGAGATAGGCTTTCGAGATTCGCATCCCATCACTGGGTAGCTGCCCTCTGTACCTACCATTGTAACACGTGTGTAGCCCCGGACGTAAGGGCCGTGCTGATTTGACGTCATCCCCACCTTCCTCTCGGCTTACACCGGCAGTCCCGCCAGAGTGCCCAGCTTGACCTGATGGCAACTAACGGTAGGGGTTGCGCTCGTTATGGGACTTAACCCGACACCTCACGGCACGAGCTGACGACAACCATGCAGCACCTAGTTTCCTGCCCCGAAGGGAAATCCTGTTTCCAGAATCGTCAGTAACTTTCAAGCCCGGGTAAGGTTCCTCGCGTATCATCGAATTAAACCACATGTTCCTCCGCTTGTGCGGGCCCCCGTCAATTCCTTTGAGTTTCATTCTTGCGAACGTACTCCCCAGGTGGATAACTTATCGCTTTCGCTTAGCCACCGACTGTGTATCGCCGACAGCGAGTTATCATCGTTTACTGCGTGGACTACCAGGGTATCTAATCCTGTTTGCTCCCCACGCTTTCGTGCCTCAACGTCAGATATAGTTTGGTAAGCTGCCTTCGCAATCGGTGTTCTGTATGATCTCTAAGCATTTCACCGCTACACCATACATTCCGCCTACCGCAACTACTCTCTAGCTCAACAGTATTAGAGGCAGTTCCGGTGTTAAGCACCGGTATTTCACCTCTAACTTATCAAACCGCCTACGCACCCTTTAAACCCAATAAATCCGGATAACGCTTGAATCCTCCGTATTACCGCGGCTGCTGGCACGGAGTTAGCCGATCCTTATTCGTACGATACTTTCAGCCGGATACACGTATCCGGGTTTACCCTCGTACAAAAGCAGTTTACAACTCATAGAGCCGTCATCCTGCACGCGGCATGGCTGGTTCAGACTTGCGTCCATTGACCAATATTCCTCACTGCTGCCTCCCGTAGGAGTTTGGTCCGTGTCTCAGTACCAATGTGGGGGGTTAACCTCTCAGTCCCCCTATGTATCGTCGCCTTGGTGAGCCGTTACCTCACCAACCAGCTAATACAACGCATGCCCATCCATAACCACCGGAGTTTTCAACCAAAAGGGATGCCCCTCTTGATGTTATGGGATATTAGTACCGATTTCTCAGTGTTATCCCCCTGTTATGGGTAGGTTGCATACGCGTTACGCACCCGTGCGCCGGTCGCCGGCAATTGAAGCAAGCTTCAATCCCGCTGCCCCTCGACTTGCATGTGTTAGGCCTGCCGCTAGCGTTCATCCTGAGCCAGGATCAAACTCTCCATTGTA
>CDYH01000398.1_pt1 | contig 135001 bp, 125 predicted proteins | sample 557561 | NCBI WGS metagenome assembly CDYH01 (sample SAMEA3182056, study PRJEB8094) | gut metagenome | biome: human; feature: gut; material: Stool; isolation source: human stools | place: Canada | collected 2012-10-31 | reverse complement strand
GGATACTGCCGTCTTTGGGAAGAGCACCGATAAACTGCTTGATCCCGGTGGTCGTGTTGTTAAAAGTACGGATTTCTCCTCCTTTGTCAGAGGAGTAAGCCACCACAAACGTAGCTTTGCTCACATCGATCCCAATGTACCTCATGGCCGTTTGTTGTTTACGTCTAATGACATCTGTTACATCTTGGTCCTTCATTGCGAATGCGGGTTCGGACACCTTACGAACTATCCGGATTCTGATGTAAAGAGTATGGGGTCGGAACATGACTTCCGGTCTCGAAGACCAATGAAAACTCGGACTTATTCCATACTCTGATGTCTTAATTACTCAAATTTATAATGATTAAAGGAAATATACAATGAAAAAGATCCTGATCCTCGCAGCGGCGGCCGCCGTGCTGTGCAGCTGCGGAAACAAAAACAAATACACCGTCGAGGGGACCGTCGCCGGCGCCAACGACAAGGTATACCTGCTCGACGAAGAGGATACCGTCCTCGACTCGGCGGTCGTCAAAAACGGCAAATTCCGCCTCTCGGGCATCGCCGAAGCTCCGGCCGTAGCGATCCTGCGCGACGCCCGCGACCAGGGTGCGACGTTCGCCGCGATGCTGATCCTCGAACCGGGACGGATCACCGTGAGCGACGATGCGGAAAACGCCTACCGCAAGAAGGTGACGGGCACGCCGGCCAATGACGCCAGCGACGCCTATGCCGCGGCCAGCCACGCGCTGGTCAACGAGTTCCGCGACGAGGCCACCGGCGAAGAACGCCGCGCCGCGATCGAAAAGGAGTACGACCAGCTGACCCGCACGACGATGGAGCAGAACCGCACGAATCTCTTCGGCGCACTGCTGCTGGCTCAGCAGCTGGGATACGAGCTTTCGGGACAGGAGCTGCTGGACGAAATCGCCCTCTTCCCCGAGGAGCTGCAACGGAGCAGCGTGCTCGAATCGCTCAAAGAGAGCGCCGAGCAGAAGATCAGAACCGATGTGGGACAGCCCTACACCGACGTAGCACAACCCGATGCCGAGGGGCAGGAGGTGTCGCTCAAATCGGTCGTCGAAAACCCGGCGAACAAATACGTCCTGCTCGACTTCTGGGCTTCGTGGTGCGGGCCCTGCATGGGCGAAGTTCCCCACCTGAAAAAGGCTTACGACGAGTTCCACAAAAAGGGATTCGAAATCTACGGCGTATCGTTCGACAAGGACCGTGAGAAATGGCTCGAAGCCATCGACCGCAACGGCATGAACTGGGTGCACGTCAGCGAGGTGAACGGATTCGACAACCAGGCCGCCCGAGATTACGCCGTGCAGGGGATTCCGTCGAACTTCCTGATCGCCGCCGACGGCACGATCGTCGCCAGAAACCTCCGCGGCGAAGCGCTTTACGAGAAGATCGCCGAACTGCTGGCCCGATAGAAAACCGACAGTCACACACCCCTCCGTTCCGTTTCGGCGGAAAGGAGGGGTTTTCGCAACACAGGATTTCCGCACTTGAAACCTTCGGAAAAATACAGGATCATGGGCATCGACCCCGGCACGAACTACATGGGTTACGGCGTGCTGGAGGTCGAAGGACGCACGGTGCGCTCCGTCGTGCTGGGCGACATCGACCTGCACAAGCTCCCGGACCCCTACGCCAAACTGCGCTATATCTTCGAGCGGGTCGGGGCGCTGATCGACGAATACGCCCCGCACGAAGTGGCGCTGGAGTCGCCGTTCTTCGGCGAGAACGTGCAGTCGATGCTTAAACTGGGACGTGCTCAGGGGGTGGCGATGGCGGCGGCGCTGAGCCGCGGGATCGACGTATTCGAATACGCTCCGATGCGCATCAAACAGTCGATCACCGGCCGCGGATCGGCCGCCAAGGAGCAGGTCGCCTCGATCGTCTGCCGCACGCTCACCATCGACCGCCCCCCCAGGCGTCTCGACGCCACGGACGGCATGGCCGTCGCGCTGTGCCACTATTTCACCACGGCCAGTCCGATCCAGGCCGCATTGGGCAGCGAACGGGTGAAAGGTCTCGGCGGCGGCAAGAAAGCCGCCTCGAAGAAGGGTTCGCAAAGCTGGGAACAGTTTCTGAAAAAGAACCCCGGCCGGGAAATCAAATAAAACCGTCCCCGAAGCGAACTTCCGCACTATTTCTCCCCTACGCCCTGCCGTGCAGCTGCGGCGGCCCCCTTTCAGACAAGGCGGACTCGCTCCGACGAACGCCGCTTTCGAAAGCGGCTGCGAGAAAAGCCCGGGCAGGATCTTTTTCAAACGGCTGATAATCCGAACAATGGCTTTCGGAGTGGTTTTCGGAATCCGGTCGAATTATTTTTTTCGGTAAAATTTCCGCACGATTATTTGCGTGTTTCGGATTTTTGCCCTACATTTGCAATCGCAATTCGGCACCGTAGCTTAATTGAATAGAGCATCTGACTACGGATCAGAAGGTTACAGGTTTGAGTCCTGTCGGTGTCACTCTTAAAATCAACCACTTACAGCAATGTAGGTGGTTTTTTCATTTTAGACCCGGTAAACAATTTCGAAACAACTTCGCCCTAATTTCATATTGACCGCCCCCGGCAAACGCCATCAAAAAGGCCGCGTGTTTCTTACGCACGCGCGTAAGGAGGTCGGAAAATTCCTCGTAGCGGGATAATACAGCGCAATGTCGATGATACCGTTGTACATCCAAAAGGCCAGCAGGGCCAGCAACAGCAAACCCAGCCGCCCGGATTGACGGCTGGGGCAAAGTAGTGGTATAATGGAACCTCAATGCTCGGTTGTTATTTTCTCGTACTCCTCGGCCAACTGCCGTAGCTCGGTATTAAAATCGGCGTTGATCCTCACACGCTCTTTAAGTTGGAACAATATTTCTTTTACCTGCGGGTCCTCCGGTTTTACATCTCCGCTTTCCAATTTGGCGACAAGCTCTTCCCCTCGGCGTATTACTGCTGCTGTTTCCGCCTACGGGGGATAAAACCAAATGTATGAAAGAAGAACAGCGACAGAAAGATAGATAACCGTTATATATCAAACGGTTAGCAGCGCGACACCCCCGGACGCGCTGCGAAACCAAATGTTACTTCGGTGTTACTTTCGTGTTACATACGACCTTGATTTGAACGCGGTGTTCAACCCCTGATGTTACATCGCCTCCGAAAACGGCCGAAAACGGCCAAATTTCGGAGGCGTTTTTGTGTGTGAATCATCCTACAGAAAGCCTGCAAGAAGTGAATACAGCCGTGATTTAGGCGAGTTGTCCGTATGCTTGTAACGGGTCGCCGACGTATCCATTCAAATGCGATTGTTTGCCGTTCAAATGGTTTTTCGTAATGAGTATTTTCTCCTAATCTGGATTGCGTCAATACCCCTAATAATAAAAAATGGACGGCGCATTGGGCGGAGCAATGGACCGAGCTGTAGAAATGCAATCACAAAACGAAAAATATACAATGGACGGAGTATTGGACGGAGTATTTTATGTGAAAATCGTTGCTTAAAACGATACATGACTGCACTAAAAGCAGTTTTTTGCATGAAAATAACGGTTAAATCACCCCTTAACTACATATATTTTGCGTAAATGTGAATTTTATTTGCATTGCAATTTCTTGAAAACCAACGACAATTATTCATATCACCGGCATTTACCATCTAAAAAAGTGCGCGAGACCCTCTAAAAGAATTTTTTCACACTACCGAGCACCTGCCACACTCCCCTGATTATTGACTTGGGAATTTCCTGCTCGTCGTATTCTTTGTTCACTGGCTCAAGGCGGATATATTCGGGGTTTTCTGATTTACGTACACGTTTAACCGTTCGCCATTCGTCGGTCATGATGCCATAAACTTCGCCATACAGCAGGTAAGTCTGCCAATCTTCAATTTTGCGTAGCGCAATGATATCGCCATTGCTGATCAGCGGCTCCATCGAATGTCCCGTAATATTTGCCCAGCTGTCGGCTTTGCCATATTGAGGCAAATTTATATATCCTGCAGGTGCATAGGTCTGGTCGTTTAGCACGAGGTCGAATCCGCCGCAGAAATCTACATCGTAATATGGCGTCCCAACAATTGTTTCCTCGCTATGCTCAGTTTGGGTTTTTGATAATTCAAAATGATTTATATTGAATGTTTCGATAAACCTATCTAAGAAAGCATCTGTAATACCTCGCCCCCCATTGATTATGTTATTAATATATTGAGGCTTTACACCCAGCTTGAGCGCAATATCTACTTTTGAGAAGCCTTTGGCTTTCAATCGTTCTATTTCATTTGTTAGCCATCGCTCTTTTAGGGCTGATACCTTCTCCATAAAAAATAAATCAAAATAATTTGTATAAAACTTGCATGGTAAATCAATATGATTTATATTTGCATCGTCTTAACGTGTTAAGGCGCTATAAAGGTAGTGAAAATTTTGAATTATTGACATGAAAGACAAGACGAAGAAATGGCAGACACAGAGCAACAAGGACAAAGTCTGCTTTTACCTGATTACGCGCGGCGTCGCATTCCATTATACGGAGAAATCGGGAATTGTTTTCGAGGCGGCCGCTTCTTTCGTAGAACGCATGTCCGACGCTTTGGTAACGGTTTACGGCTGTTCCTTACGACCGATCATCGAAGAAGTAAAATAACCCAACAATGAAACGATATTGGTTCCAATTATTGACGGAGAACTACGACGAATTGGGGGCATTGATTCCCGACGGATCGAGCAAGACCACAGCCACCAATCGGGCAAAGCGCTGGATGCAACAGAACGGAATCGACAGCGCAGTTCTCGAAGTGAGCAGCATGGCGACCAATAACATTCTCGACATGATATTGATCGAATTATAAAATAAAGGGATATGACACAACAGGAATTTGAAGATCGGACGGGCAAGACGGTTTCATCGGGAAAATACGCACTGATAGAAGCAATGTATATGGCCGCCGGGAACATGGACAAGGACCAGTTCTGCGCGGAGTACAAGAAACACGGCGCAAGCGTACTCGTAGCGGAATATTACCGACGTATCACGGTTTTGAACGGCGTACTCGAGGAGCGCAACAACGAACTGGACGATGCTCGGCAAAAGCGAACGAGCCTTGCGGAATTCCTCCTCGGCAAGGCCACTGCCTATAACGATACGGATTTCTATCGTGAAGCCGTAAGGCTCATCGGAAGAAAAGCGGCGGTGCTATACAAGGTTAAGAGCGGACTGCCCCTTTGGGAGGAAGATGTGGTGTGTCTCGAAGAGGTGCTGGCCGACTAATGCACAAAACCGAATAAAACAGGATAGAGATGAAGTATATCGAATTACCAACGGCCAAGAAGGCGCGCATCCGACGGGCGCTGGGCGTAAGCCGCGTAACGCTGTGGTCGGCCCTGACTTTCCAGACCCAGAGCGCGCTGGCAGAGAAGATTCGCCGCATGGCCTTGCAGGACGGCGGGCGCGTGATAAGCGAGGTCGATGTCACGAACGGCTTCATGCCGAATTGCGAGACCGCTTTTGAGCATGATGCCGACGGCGTGCGACGGATTATTCAGACCTTCTCGAACGGCGCTCGAGTGGAGCTCGACAACGCCACGTGTACGGCCGAGATCAGCCGGAACGGACGTTCCGTGAAGACGTTCTCCGACGTCAAGATGCATGATTGGGGCAACATCGTATTCGAGACACAAAGTCTCGCAAATTCATTGAATTAGTGAGCTACCGGTTTCCCGCGAACGCGTAAGGCGTTGTCCAGAGCGATACCGGCGCGGGATCAAGAACGAAACGACAATGGAATATTTCGGGAATACAATAGCGGTAACAATGCACGAGCTGACGCGGTCGGACGACGGGGAGGCGATTATGAGTCAAGCCGCATACGACTGGAATGTCCGGCAACGGAATATGAATGTTCTTCAGCGTGCATGCCGCTGTAAAAAGGCCCTGATCGAATATCGCTCGCTTCCGGAACGCTTCCGCACGCGCTTCGAGAAAAAATACGGTGATCCCGAGAAGACGATGAGACAAGACGAAATGCCGCTTGCGATGGATACTGACGCGCAGCGCTTCTACCACGACCACCTGCTACCCAACGGCGACCATCTGCCGGATGAGAAGCAAGCCGAATACACGTTGAACGCACGGGTGCTGAACGCCCTGCGGGATATGCTCGAAACGCAGAAGACGATGCGCCGGGCCTACGGCAACCACACGCCCGTGATTTGGTCGAATATCTTCGCCACGGCCGAGGAGTTGCGCGATGCCTACGGACACACGCTCCCGAAGAGCGAAGCCCGCTTGCGCGACAAACTCCGACAATACCGCAAAGAGGGCTATGCCTGTCTCGTATCAGGTAAGTTCTGTAATAGCAATACGTTAAAGATTACGAAAGCTGCCGGACGTCAGATCGTCGCCCTGCGCCGCAGCCGAGTGCCGGTCTATACGACCAAGCAGCTCTTCGAGGAGTTCAACCGCATCGCCGAACGTCGCGGATGGAAGCCGCTCGCCTCCCAGTCGTCGCTGGTGCAATACCTCGAACGGCCGGAGGTCAAGCCGCTGTGGTACGACGCCGTGTACGGCGAACTGGCGGCCAAGCAGCTCTTCGCCCGCCGCAACAAGACCGAAATGCCGACCATGCGCGATTCGCTGTGGTACGGCGACGGTACGAAGCTCAACCTCTTCTATAAGGCTATCGAGAACGGCAAGACGGTCATTCGCACAGTCTCGGTCTATGAGGTCATCGACGCCTACAGCGAGACGCTGCTCGGATACTCCGTCAGCGCCAGCGAGAACTTCGACGCACAATTCGCCGCTTTCCGCATGGCCATCGAGACGGCCGGCTGCAAGCCCTACGAGATCGTGACGGACAATCAGGGTGGCCAACGGAGCAAGATCGCGCAGAAGTTTTTCGCGAACATCTGCCGCATCAATCGGCCGACGGCGCCGTACAACGGACCGTCGAAGAGCATCGAGTCGGCATTCGGCCGCTTTCAGCAACAGGTGTTGCATGAGGACTGGCGCTTCACGGGCGGCAACATGACCTCGAAGGAGGCGTGGAAAATCAATCGCGAGTTCCTCGAAGCGAACAAGGAGAAGCTGTTCACCTACGAGGAGATGCTGGCGGCCTATGCCGCGGCCCGCTGCAAGTGGAATGCGATGAAGCACTACCGGACAGGGATCGCCCATGAGGAGATGTACCGTGCGAGCGCGAATCCGGCCACCGACCCGATTACGGAATTCGACCTGATCGACCTGTTCTGGCTGACGACCGAGCAGCCGAGCCTGTTCACGGCCGACGGCATCACGGTCCAATACCGAAACCGCAAGTATACCTACGAAGTTCTGACCGCAGACGGCCGCCCGGACTACGAGTGGCGCCGGGACAATACCGGTCGGGAGTTCTTCGTGAAGTTCGACCCGCAGCGCATGGACCGGGCGCTGCTCTACACCCGAACGCCGATGGGGCTGCGCTACGAGACGGTGGCCTACCCCTACCTTTCGATTCGCCGTAACATTCAGGAGCAGCAGCCGGGCGACATGGAGCTGATCCGCCTCAACGACGAGGCGAACAAGCGCGAGCGGGTGCGCCGCCAGATCGAGGCGCATGCACTGGAACTGGAACACGGCGTCGCCCCGGAGCAGCACGGGCTGCGGACTCCGGCCCTCAAAGGCATCAGCGAAAAGGAGTACGAGCGGCTGGCCGACGCGGTAACGGTCCTGCCGACCGAGCCTGCGACCGAACCGCTTGCGGTCGGCGAATATACGAAAGTCGTCAGCAACATGGATTTCGACCCGACGGCCGTCTTCAGCAGAATGTAAATCCAAAATCATAAAAGACAATGAAACAATTGACCATCGAACAGAAGCAGAGCATTCGGGAAAAACTCGTCGAGTACACGAAGCGGTTCCCGACGCAGACGAAAGCCGCGAACTCGCTCAAAGGAACGAGCGCCGGTACGGTGAATGCCATCCTGACCGGCAAGTTCGAAAACATCAGCGACAACATGTTTCTCAACATTCGTTCGCAAATCGAATCGACGCGCATGGATGGCTGGCAGCTCTGTACGACCGCGGCTTATCAGGATTTGAATACGCTGATGCAGGATGCGCAGCAATACCAGAACGTTGCATGGGTGGTCGGTCCCGCCGGCATCGGGAAAACCACAGCGGCAACGCTCTATGCCCGCCAGAACCGCAACGTCTTCCTGCTGCCTTGTTCGGAGGATATGCACAAGTCGGACTTCATTCATGAGCTCGCACGCAAAATCGGTATCCGTACCGACGGACTGACCGTTCGCGAAACCTTGTCGGCCATTACGGACGAGCTGGTCACACTGGAGCATCCGCTGCTTATTTTCGATGAAGGCGATAAACTGACCGATTCGGTGATGTATTACTTCATCTCGCTCTATAACGCGCTGGAGGATAAGTGCGGGATGCTTTTCCTGTCGACTCCGTACATCAAGCGCCGTATGGACCGCGGGCTGAAGCTCGACCGCAAAGGGTACGATGAGATGCACTCGCGCATCTGTCGCCGGTTCGTCGACCTGTCGAAGGTGACGGAGCATGAAGTGTCGGCGGTATGTCGGGCGAACGGGCTTTCGGACGAACGGGAAATCCAGCGTGTCATCGCCGATTCGAATGCTTGCGGGTTCGATTTGCGCCGCGTGAAGAAAGCCGTCCACAAACAGCGTCGCATTGCAGCGGCAGCAAGACTTTAACGCCGTTCAAACACTGTTCAAACGCTGTTCAAATGGGACGCACATTATCAGCCAAACAGGTATTGACCCTCAAGCGCCGGACGATCCGTCTGGGCGGCATCTGGGCAGACTGCGTCGGGGAGATCGACCGCACGGGAGTGGTATTCTTTTGGGCCAACTCGGGCAACGGCAAGACCTCGGCGGTCGTCACTTTCTGCAAGGAGTTGACCCAGTTCGGTCGGGTGCTCTACCTGCCGCTGGAGGAGGGTCTGGTAGGCACGACGCAAGACACCATCCGTCGTTACGGACTGGACGAGTGTGGTCGGAAATTCCAGTACAACGAGACGATGACCTTTAAAGAGATGGATGAACGGTTGTCGAAGCCTCGCTCGTGGGATTTCGTGGTGATCGACTCGTTCCAATATACGCAGATGAGCTACAAAGAGTATATAGCTTTCAAGGAGCGCCACCGCAATAAACTGCTGATTTTCGTCAGTCATGCCGACGGCAAGCGTCCGGACGGACGTGCGGCTATGAAGGTCATGTACGATGCGTCGCTGAAAATCTGGGTCGAAGGCTACAAGGCGTTCAGCAAAGGACGGTACATCGGGCCGACGGGCGAATGCACGGTCTTCGAAGAAGGAGCCAAACGCTACTGGGAGGGGAAGGCACTAAACAGAAAATGATATGAATTTAGACTCGCAAAACAAGGTGCTGAAAGCGGGGTTTATGATCGTCCGCAAGGATGACTACCCGCAGCCGAAAATCAAGTACAAACAGTTCGGATTTCCCGAATGGCGGACACTCGAGAAGTTCGACACGAAGGCGGCGCGGGACCGTCGGTTTAAGGACCTGCTGCATGACAGCAGCATAATCGAAGATTGACCTATGGATATCAAGAAAATCTACATCAGCGGGAAGATCACCGGACTGCCCATTGAAGAGGTGATCGCCAAATTTCGGGCCGCGGAAGTGAAAATACGGCGTTTCGGGTTCGCGCCTGTCAGTCCGCTCTGTAACGGGTTGCCGCTCGAAGCGGAGTGGGCGGATCAGATGGGCGAAGACATCAAGCTGCTGCTCAAAAGCGATGCGATTTATATGATGGCGGATTGGCAGCAGAGCGAGGGTGCTACTCTCGAATACCTGATCGCCCGTCAGCGGCGGATGCGCATCTTCCTTGCCGAAACCTTCGATGCTCACGCAGCTATCGAAACGAATACCGAACTATCCCATGAACCGGAAGCGTAACTATTCTCGGCTCTACGCCATCGCCAAAGCGAAGAGCATCGACCTCGAGCAGCACAAGGAGGTGCTGGTGTCGCAGTTCACCGGCGGCCGCACGTCATCGCTGCGAGAGATGACCCCGACCGAGTACGAGGAGATGTGCGAATGTCTCCAGACGGGCAAGCAGCTCGGCGAAACCTCGGCCGCATACAAGGAGCGGTTGCGCAAGGCGCGCTCGGCGGCATTGAACCGTATCCAGCGGCTCGGGGTCGATACGGCCGACCGGACATTCGCCGCGGTGAATGACTTCTGCCTCGACCCGCGCATCGCCGGTAAACCTTTCGGAATGCTGACTATTGACGAGTTGCAGGCTCTCGTGCCAAAACTCGAAGCGATCCTCCGCAAACCGAAGCCCGTAAAGCCGCAGCGGGTCATTCCGATTTCATACATCGTTCGTCCTGACCAACTGCCGAGCTGATATGGAAAAACCGATTATCGAAGTCGATTTACAGGGGTCGGATGGCAATGTGTTCGCCCTGATGACGAAGGCTCGAGCAGCGATTATTGCGGCCGTTCCGCGCGGAGGGTCGGCGGTGGAGCGTCGATGGAAGCGGGAAAAGGCCGAATGCGAAGCCGCCAAAATGATGAGGGCGGTGATGCAGTCGCACTCTTACGACGAAGCGTTGTCGGTTATCCGGCAATATGTAACGATTCAGGAGAAAGGAGGTGGCCTATGAAGTAACCGGTACGGGTGGCGACAGGAAATGAACAACGAAATGGGAAAAATTGGCTGTTGTTTAGAGATTAGCAGGGGTTCGAGTCCCCGGCCACCCGCAACCCCCTTTTTAGATGAAGACTCGAGTGCAAGTAGAGCGACGATGGCGCAGGGATTACCCGCTGGAGGATGCGGCTGTTGCCCGGGTTCGATTCCCGGCGACTTGCAAATAAAATTACAGAAACACATTAAAATAAATTCTATGACAAAATCGGAAGACTTCAACGCAGGCTGGTGGAACTGCCTGTTTTCATTTGCGGCGGAACTGCTGCGCTGCGACCGCCACGGGGCGGCTCGAATCATCAAAACAGTTATGAAAGAGGCCGGAGTGACGGACGACGAACTGGTCGGCGTCCTTGCTAAATCGGACGAAATAGGAATGCCGGAACAGGTCTATGACTGTTTGGACAATATGTATTTAGACTAACTTTTTTAATTCAACTATTTATGAGAAAAATTTTAGTGAGCGGTTGCGCAAACTGTCCTTACCTGACAGTCTGGAATGATGGGAATGAGGAGAAAGAGCCTCATGACCGTATTTGCTCCGGTGATTGCCGCCACCCATCTTTCCATAAGGAATTAGGCTTTCCGCATTTTAATCGAGAGGTTTTTTTGCCGGACACGGAAATTCCGACCAGCGACACAAAGGTGCGATTAGTCGATCCGGCGGGAACCCCCGACTGGTGTCCGCTTCCCAAAGAAGATTAAGTAATACTAAATAGCAAATATTATGAAAAGCAGACAAATCGGTAATTGGCGAGTGCCTGTTGAACTCAAAGATTGTTCTTGTGGGTCGGAGGTTGTATTGTGTTTCTCGAATGGGCGTCAGATTCAAGGAATCTTTGTTGGGTTTGAAAGCGGCCGGGCCGTCGTGCAAAATGGGAAACGAGGAGCAAGAATAACATATCCGATGTTGGGACTGTATAAATGGCGCGAGGTTGCAGTTGTCAAGTCCATCGATGCGGTGGTCTATCCGAGCGACGAGCCGACGATCTCGGTGGTCGATGATGCGACCTACGGTGGTGCGCATTGTTACGTGATCCGCGAGTGCCTCGGCTTCAACGACGGCAAAACGCAGTATGTCGAGACCGAACAGGTCATTCGGTTCGTTCGGAAGAACGACGACGGGACGATGATTCCCGGCTTGCAATCCGAGCAGCTGGTGCTGGCTTTGCTCGACCGCCATGAGAAACTGAATGCCCGGTTACCGTCGGAGCAGAACGCCAAAATGATCGCCGGTCTGCGCATGTTCCTCGAGGCGTGCGAGGAGCGCGTGAAGAACCGCATGGAGCGCGGAGTAATGGGCGAACTTAAAAAGTAGCGGCGATGGGAGAATATGAGTGGAGCGATATGGTTCTGATGGTCAATGGCCAGCCTGTTCGGGTGCTGCCGGAGGTGGACTTCGGGGGCGATGCGCCGGATGAACAGGTCGCAAGAGGTATTTCCTCGATTGAATTTACGATGCGGGCAACCAGCGGCGCGATGCTCGCGATGGCGAAGCTGGTATCTCAATTCGGTCGTGAATTCGCGCAGTTCGCGGCGGAACTCCGCCGATGGGCAGCCGGATACCGTTTCCGCTCGCGGGTGGAGGGACGGCATTCGCGAACCCGCCGCAAACGGCGGCCGACAAGGCTTCAACGACGCAGACAAAGACAAACCAAAAATAGAGTTAAACGATGAAAGTAAAAATCAAAGGATTCAGCGAGCTGGAGAGCGCGAAATATGCGTTCGACAACAGTGGCAATCTTATCGGGGTGCGCCTCGATGCGGATGCCGAAAACGGGGTGTACAACATATTCCCGATGGAATTGGTGGAGGACATTTACGATGATTAACCAAATCGGGTTAAAGTGTTGAAAATAAGTGCGAATTGTCTTGCGTGTTCTAAATGATAGTGTTATGTTTGCAATACAATTAAACGATTGATAAACAATAAAATAATATGAATATGACACGCAAAGAAGCTATCCGAATCGCCACTAATTTTTTCACATTCCGTATGGGCGTAAAACCCGAGTCGATGGTTGTAACGATGATGGAACCAGCCGACGGCCGTATAGCCGTACAGACGACGACTTACGACGACGAAGGCGATGAGATGACCTATGAAATTGAGATCAAGCCGGCGACTGACAGTATCACGATGAAGCAGATTGTCTCCGATTGCAATCTCTCGGATTTCATTCAGGATGTCAAGCATTTGTCGAACCTTAAAAAAGGCGATCTGTTCCGTTTGGAGGGCGATTGTGTAATATGGCGCTTTTGCGGTGCCGAAAAACGTTACGGTGCATTGGCTTATGGTTTTACTCGCCAAAACGGCCGGGAGATATCTTGGTTGAATACGGATGTGAACGTTTACCCGTGTGGAAAATAAAACGACAAAACAATGGATGTTACCAAGATGACAGCAGCACAACGCGCCGAACTGAAGGCGCAGCTTGAGGCCGAGGAGCGTGCCGAGAAACAGAAACGCGAGGACGATATTATGGCGTATAAGGATTCCGTCGACGAGTTCTGCCGGGGCAAGTTCGCCCGCTTGCAGGCGTTGAGTGAGGAGATGCGCCGGGCAAAGGAGGAAGTGTTCGGCGATGCCGAGCGGTTGATTGAGCTCAAAGAGGAGCTGTTCCGCACGAAATCCGACCGTCACAGCAACCAGTTCACAACCTCGGATGGCGGCATTACGGTCGCTCTGGGCTACCGCACGAACGACGGTTGGGATGATACGGTGAACGCCGGGGTTGACAAGGTCAAGACGTTCATCCGTTCGCTGGCGAAAGACGACGATTCGGCCGCCTTGACGGAGATGGTGATGAACCTGCTGGCCAAAGACCGCAAGGGAAACCTGAAGGCGAGCCGCGTACTCCAACTTCGGGAAATCGCCCGTAAATCGGGCTACCCGGAGCTGATCGAGGCAACCGACATCATCCAGAGCGCCTATCGCCCTGTAGATACGTGTCAGTTCATCTCGGTATCCTACAAGGACGACAAGGGCGTGAAACATGCGTTGCCGCTCTCGTTGGCGGCGATGGAATAGGACCTTTCCCCTGCAAAGAAAATCCCACTTTCTACAAGAGAGTGGGATTTTTTCGTTACCTGATTTTCTTCAAAGCCAGATCGCGGTCGAAGATATGAATGGAGAGCACATCGCTGTCTATACATCCCGTGAACGTATTCGCGCCGGTCTCAATCGTGACATTCGGGGCTTTGTAGGAATACCGATATTCCTGTCTGACCGGATTGGAGTTTTCGTATTTCCATTCGGCCGTGCATTTGCTGTTGAGTGCGAAATAGAACGTATCGGTGCGTCCTTCGGTGGTCTGGCTCCATACAGTACCAATCAGTTCATCCGAAGCCGGGGTTTCCCCTTTGTCCGAACAAGATGAGAGGAGGATGCCCGCAAAACAAAAGGAGAGGAGGAAAAGTCGTTTCATGGTAGATGATTTTGAAACAAAGGTAGTATTTTCCGGATAAATAGCTTAATTCTGTTAAGCAAATGGGGAGAATTGTTGCAATTCTCCCTAATTTTGTGTATCGAAAACTCGAAATCCCCCCCCCAGTGAATGCCGAGAGGAAGAAACAAGGACTTAATCGACAAGCGCAACGAGGCGTTGTGCCGCCGCTGGTATTACTGGACGGAGGTGCAGCGATTGCGCTTCGATGACGCCCTGAAGATTCTCTCCGAGCAGGAGTTCTTCCTCTCCGAGGACCGCGTCATGGCCATCATCCGGCAATACTGCAAGGAGCATCCGGATGGCGACATCCGTCCAGTCCCGAAAATCAAGGTTCCGAAGCTCACGGCCGGACAGCTACGCCTGTTCGCCGGGGAATAATCACACGATCTCCCGCACGAGGTACTCGAACGTCACCTCGTAGACCTTGACCCCGCCGCCGAGGGCATATTCCGTGCTGCGCCGTCGGTCGAGCTCGGACATCTTCGGCGACAGCCTCATCCCTTGCGCGGCCCGGAACAGGCGGTCGGCCATCTGTTCGCGGTCGGCGATCTTCGTCTCCGTCGTGGAGCCGATATGGGTGTCGTCGTAACAGTCGATTGCCAGCTTCAACGTGACGGACGTCTTGCCCTGCTGTATTCCCGGACGGTTCGCCATCGGCAGCCACTCCGTGTCGCCCATGCCGACGAGCACGCAGGGGAATACGACCGGATATTGGTCCTCCTGCGATTCGAGTTGTCCGTAGTCCTCATCGATGCGGACCTCCGGCATTGCTTCTTCGATGCGCTTCATCAGCGCGAGTTTCACACTTTCCATACGTCTACAATTTAAGTACTGACTCGACCTGCGTTTCTACATCGGCGCGTATGCGCTCCTCGAGCTCGCGGCTCTGGCCTATGAACTGCCGCTTGGGAATCTTGATCTGCAGATGCTTCTTCTTCGTCAGAGCCAGTCCGCGCCACATCTGTGCTTCGGGCGAGAGTGCGCCACTCGGGGCATTTGCGGCCGATTTGCGGCCTTTCGTTCCTTTCTTCGACTTCCCGGCTGCTTTGTAGTACATCGCCCACGCAAACCGCCTCATTTTGGGTGTTACGGCGGGTTTCGTCACGCCGCCCCAGTTGTGGATCGGCGCATAAGGTACGTCGTTCACGATCTTGACCCGATAATCGCCCGGCACGTAGCGCACGGCGTTGAACAGGTGGTTGCGGTTGCTGAGCAGCGGTTTGTGCTGACTGGCCGCCGACGTTCCGCCGGAGAGCTGTCGTTTGGTCTTCGGCCACGGGTGCAGCCCGCCGTCGACGAAGCCGCTCTTTCGGAAGTTGTCCTGAAAATGCCGCTTCGCCATGTTTCCGACCCGGATGGGCATCTTGCGCCGCATCAGCGTGTCGATCTCTTTTTGCTTCGCTCGAATGAGCTTCGAGAACTCTTTGATATCCATTTGAACGTCGTTCGAATAAAATTCTGTTCCGGATTTTGTTTCCGGCGAAATAATTGCTATATTTGCGGATGAAGGCGCGGTAACGCTTTCAGAAGCATCCTAACATAAGTCCGAGCTCCATGTCGGGAGTGTCTTTCGGCCGTTCGGATGCTTTTTCATTTTCGATATATCGAATACGGGTGTTCGTATATCTCGAACGTTTCTCGGTTCGTGCGCGCCTCACACTTTACCACGAAAGTCTGTTTGCCGACCTCCAACTCATACACGGTATATTCGACCAGTCCGCGCGATTGCTTTTTGTCGGTGAAGTGCTTCGGCTCCTCCACCCGCACGAATCGCAGCCGGTCTAAATAGCGATCCATCTTCATCGACACATCGACGCTTTCTGCATCGGCCGCATGGTATACCAACTGCCGAATGTCGGACTTCGAGCACATCACCGTTCCGTATTTCAGTTCCGGCCCCGAGTGTGCGACCGGCACCGGAAGCGGCAACCGGCTGATACGGGACGTCGCGTCGGATTTCTTTTCGGCGAGTTCCGTCCGTTTCTCCGCCAACGTTTTTTCCGCTTTCTGCACCGCTTTGAGTACGTTCTTGCAGCGGTAACAGTCTTTCGAGCGGTTGGTAAAGAGCGTGAGTTGCACACCTTTGAACGCACATTTCGAGCAGTCGGAGGGGAAATACGGGTGGTCGTCGGAGAACAGCTGCGCCGTGCGTGCCGGATTGCCTTTCAGACCGGGCGACGGCTCGATCCGCTCGCCGCCCAGCCCCGAGTTGTCGGTCACAGGGTCGTCGGTCGCCTCCCAGCCGCACTGGCAGCCCCACTCGTCGCCGGGCTTGTGTTCCTCCCAGAACGAATCGTCGACGGGCCACACATGGTCGTAGAATGGCATGTGCGACTCGCGGGGATTGACGGCCGTAGAGGGCAGCCACCGGATGTTCGGCAACACGTCGGCCTCGGCCATGAACTGGCGCATCTCGGCGGCACGGTGCGCCCGCTTGATGGCGGTGTCGTATTCGGTTCGGAGCCATGCCTCGACGTGGTGATCGGCGATTGGTTCGACGTCGCGTCGGAACTGCTGGTAGGACTTCACCTCACCGTTCTCGTCGATGAGCTGCGCAGCCATGTCGCGCCCCATGCGGTGGGTCTTGAACGCCGCGAACACGGCGTTGTTGGTGCGCAACTGCTCCATGAAGTCGCCGCCGGCTTCGCTGCCGGAGAACCCGACGTCGGTCGCCGCATCGAATATCCGGCTGACCTCCTCGAAGAGTTCGGCATCGATCTCCGTGCGCGGGTTATACCGCCGTTCGTAGATGTTCCGAAGCGCAGCAGCCAACACGCCGCTGTCGAATGAGAATCCATTTTCCGCCGGACGTTTCTCGGCCGAATCGACATAAAGCGCATCGACTACCAGTCTAAATCCGCCCCCGCGCTTTCGGGGGCGCGGCCGAAAAAATCGCGCACTCGGTCCGTAAGTTTGCGCCCTTTCTGCTTCGGTTCAGATTCGGATTCCACCGGATCGTCCTCGTCGGCACCTTTGCCGTTCTCATTTTCCTCGTCGGCCGGTTCTTCGACTGCGGGCGCTGCCGGCCGGCCGGCGGCTTTCAGTTCGTCGTAGTTGTCCGGTTTCGGGATGCCGAACTCCTCGTAGAGATAGTCGTCATCGATGGGCAGCCCGGCTTCGTTCTTCAACCGGCAGATGATGGCCACCTGTTTCTCCGGGTCTTTCTTCTTCGGAGGCACGAACGTGAACTTACCTCCGGCGGTGTCGATACCCATCGATGCGAATACGTCCGTCACTTCGTAGTTCAGAATATCGAGGATGCGCCGCTTGATGAAGAAGACAATATCGGCTTCTCCGTCCTGCTGAACGGTCCCGAGGGCCTGCGTTCCCTTGTCGCCCGCCTCGGTGGTCAGCGTATTGCCGTTCACGATCTTGCTGATCTCGTTGTTGCAGATCGTGTGGAGGCGGTCATAGAGGTCGCTGCCGCCGGAGATGTTCCCGGCCTGAATCAGGTTGATCTTCGTCCCGTCGGGGTGTACGATGACCCCGGCGCCGCCCATGTTGTAGATGTCGTCGATGAGTTTCTCGCGCGCCTTGTCGTCCCAAGCGTCGTACGTACCCTCGCGGATCGGCCGGCCGAATATCTCGCCCAGCTCGGCCCAGTCGGCGACGTTGTTGCGCTTGAGGATAACCCAGAACGCCGCGACCGCGAGATGCCCTATCTGCCGCGGGTCGCCGACATAGAGCAAATCGGAGAAGTTGTCCCAGCTCTCGCCTATGAGATCGGTCTGATTGCGCAGGATCGTGCGGTTGATGGCATCGACGTGCTTGCGGGGTATCAGATTGTAGTTGATCCAACCCTTGTCGTCGAGGAAGAACTGGAAGAGCGAGCCGCCGACACCCTCCCATTCGTCGTTGATGAGGTCCTCGATGAAGCGGTTGAACCACGGTGAGTCAATGTGCTCCTGTATCTTTTCATCGATGTTCCCGTCGCGCTGGAATTGAATCGGCGTGGAAAGAATCGCCGATTTCTGTTTGCGCAGCACGGAGAAGAGATGTCCGTCGAGCATGACGTCGGCATACAGATCGACGAGTTTTGCCCGGCGCGGCCAATCGATGAGCTCCGCCTGTCGGATGCTGTCCATATAGGCGGATACGTCCAGCCCGCCGCGGCGTGTCGGTTGGAGTACGATGGTCTGCGACGGCAAGCGGCTGATGTTGCCACCGGAGGTAATGTTTTTGCCTTTCTTTTTCTTTTCTTTTGCCATGTCAGAATCGGTTGTTGCGTTTGGGGTTGCTTCGTATTTGGAACTGCGAGGCGGCCTCTTTGGCTTCCTGTTCGATCTCCGGCAACCCGTCTACTGAGATGTCGCCCTTGCGCACACCTTTGAGCCATTCGACGGCGCGTTCGTAGCGGTCGACGCGGATTTGCGACATGTTGCGCGGGTTGTGGATGGAGAAGATGTGGTAGATGGCGATGTCGAGAGCCATCATCAGCACGAGCTGGTTGCGCTCGTCGCCCTCGGCAGAGAAAACGCGGTCGCAGTCGTAGCGTGCCGCGAGATATCCGCGCATCTCGGCGATGGCGCGGTCCTCGCAGATTTCGATGATCTGCCGGTCGGAGCGGATCAGCGCGTCGAGAATCTCCTGATGAATCGAGGCGTCGTAGTCCTCCGGGATGATGAATTGTGCCATATCTTACTGTCTGTATTTGTTGCGGCGAGCCATCACGCCGCGGGGTGTCGTCACGACGGGGTGCAGTTCGCCGATTTTATCGTCGATGAAGCGGTTGCCGCCCTCCACGCAGTCCACGCCGTCGGCGTGGAACTTCAACGCCATTGTGAAGAACTTGAACTCTTCATCGAGCAGCTTCATGTGCGGGTCGCCCTTCTCGGCCTCGTTGAGCACCAGCAGCCCCTCGCGGTGGAGCGGTTCGAGGTTGGCTTCGATACGCACGGCCTTGTCGGTCTTTTTCTTCTCGTCAGGAATGACCGAGAGGCTGATTCTCGTCTCTTTCGCCTTGCGTGCGACCGCCTTTTTGAACACCTGCTGAAAGAAGGGGTCCTGCAGGGAGTTGTTCTCCTGCACGACGTATATCGCGCGGCATCCGCCGGCCCGGGCATAGAGGTAGAGTGAGAAAAAGTGCGTCACGAACTCCTCGGTGGTCATCTTGCCGAGGAACCCCTTGATGACGTAGAGCGTGCGGTCGAGTTTTCCGAGCAGCCACACGGCCTTGAGCGAACCCTGCTTGTTCTTGGCCGCACCTTTGGCCTCGGACTGCGTCGGGTCGGCGTAGATGCAGAGGAACGGGAAGCGGCGCAAGTTGGGAATCTTGCCCCATTTGCGCGGGCCGAATATTTTGCCTTCGACGACGGGGTTGTTGAAATACTCGGCCTGCTGCGCCTGCGTCGATATTTTCGACAGCGCACGGTCGATCAGCTCCTCGGTGTTCTTCTCCGGCCACGTGCTGCGCCCCTCGGCGTCACGGATGTTCACGATGTCATGGTGGTCGGCCATCGCGCCGGCCCGGACGATGCAGCAGTCCTCGGCGATGATGTTGCCGCAGAAGACGACCAGCAGCGAGCCGGAGGGATCGCGGGTCGGATAGAGGGCGTGTTCCCACCAGTCCCACTTGTTGTTCAGGACATCGGGGTTGCGGCAATCCTCATCGGTGTCGAAGTCGTCCACGAGCAGTACGTCGGGACGGATCGCTTCGTTACGTGCACCGCGCGGCGCATTTCCCGACCCCACGCCGTAGAACGCCACGCCCTGTCGGGTACGGAACTCCAATTCGGCCCACTCGCCCACGGACATCTGCTCGCCGTAGTACTGAATGATGCGCCGGTTCGATTCGAGATTGGCCCGATACGGGGCGAGCAGTCGCGCCGCAGCTTTCTCCGTCGCCGAGGCAAGAATAACGGTGCTTTTTCGGCCGGTAAGCGTCAGGTACATCACCGCGAACATCGTGATGGTGCTCTTCGCCAGCGAGCGGCTCCATGACAGCACCTCGTACCACTCGGGATTGTTGATGATGCGGCGGATAGCTTTCTTCTGGAAGGGCGCGAAGGGATACTTCGCGTATTTCGGGAAGAAGAACTGCATCCACTCGATGGGGTGTGCTTCGAGGTACAGCCGGTGCTTCTCGATTTCCGCCGGGGACATCGAGTCGTCGATGGGAGTATCGTTGTAGATGGATTGCTTGAGGGCTTCCCACTCCTTCAAGGCGTCGCGGTCGATCTGCTTCATCACATCAGGGATCTGAGGAATTTGTCGAACAGGTCGGCGAACGTCTTCGTCAGCGCGGGGTCTACCGGGCGCAGCCATGCCACGAAGCGCTGGGCGGTGCTGACGGCTTCGTGAATGCCCAGCTCCGTCTCGAGCTTGCTGATGGCGTTCGTCAGTTTGGCAATGGCATCCGCCTCTTTGGGCGTTGCGAACCGATGGCCCTGCTCGCGGCCGAGGATGACGTTGTTGATCTCCATGATCTGCCGCTGCAAGTTCTTGATCTGCTCCTCGCGGGTCATGGTCAGCGACGCCTTGTGCTCGTCCCATTTGTCGGCCTTTGCCCAGCGTATGACGGTCTGCCGCGACACGCCGCACGCCTCGGCGATTTCGGCTTGCGTGCGGTTCTCGTTCAGATACATCGAGAGCGCCCAGCGGCGCATCTGTTCGGAGGTCATTTTCGACATTGCTTCATGAATTGTTCAGTGCAAAATTGACCTATAAAACGCTGTCGAGCAAATGATAAAAACATGATATGAATTTGCGGTTTTATCATGTAGTCAGAAAGTTGCATCATAAAACACCGATTTGCAGAGGCCGAAAATGACGCTCAATTTTGCACAAAACGAATCGCAAAATGGAGCGCATTTTCAATATCATTCCCGGGCCGCAGGAGGACACCTGCTGCATCTTGTTGTACGGCGAAATCGGCGACTACGCCGATGTCGGCGCCGAGGATATCGTCTGTCAACTCGTAGCTGCCGAGCGAACCTACCGCAAGATCGACGTGAGGATCAACTCCGTCGGCGGTGAGGTGGCCGCGGGTATCGCCATCTTCAACTTTCTGCGTCAGTCCGCGGCCGACATCACGATCTATATCGACTGTATCGCCGCATCTACGGCGTCGTTCATCGCCGGCTGCGGCAAGAAGGTCAAGATGAGCCGCTACGGCCAGATTATGATCCACCAGCCGATGAGCGACGTGTTCGGCAATGCTGCCAAGTTGAAAGACTGCGTCGCCCATCTTGAACAGGTCGAGGATACGCTGTGCGAGATTTACGCTGCACGCACGGGCAAGAGCGTCGAGGAGATACGCACGACCTACATGGACGGCCGCGACCATTGGCTGACGGCCGAGGAGGCGCTGGCGGAGGGTTTCGTCGACGAGATTTTCGACGATAACGCGGTCGCCGTCTCCGCTTCGCTTACGCCGCGCGAACGCTGCGAGCGCTACACGGCGCTTTACATCGAACATGTTTCACTTAAAAATCAAGAACAGATGATCAACAAACTCAGATCGATGCCGACCTTCTCCGACTGTGCGGACGAGGCGGCAGTCATGTCGCGTCTCGACGAGGTCGTGAACAAGGCCCGGGAGCATGACGCAGCGGTCGCTGAGCGCGACGCTCTCAAAGAGAAGGTCGCCGACCTCGAGCGCAAGGAGCGCGAAGCCGCGGAGGAGGCCTACGATGCCGAGGTCGATACGGCACGCGAGGAGGAGCGCATCGGCGCCGACGAGGTGCAGGGCTTCAAGGCGCTCATGCGCAAGGACCCCGAGAACACGCGAACCCTGCTCGCAGCGCGCAAACCCAAGCGACGCATCATGCAGACCCTCGCTTCGGCCGCCGGTGCTGCCGGAGGCAAGACCGACAAGGACTACCTTGCCGCGCGTGAAGCGGAGGTTCGCGCCCGGCTCAAATAGTAATCAATCTCAATTCAATCAACATTATGGCAAATCCGAATATTCAAACCGCCTACGGTGGCGAAGTCCTCAACCAGATTCTGGTCATGGCCGCCACGGGCAACCAGCTCTTCGAGAAGGGGCTGATTCACATGGAGACGAGCATCGGTGATAAGTTCTACATCCCGCGTCTCCAGCTTTCGAAGCTGCTGCAGAAACGCGTCGAGATGCCCAAAAGCGAGAACTCGAAAGGCAAGTTCAACCTCGACGAACGCGTCCTCAAGCCGGAAGACTTCATGGTCTACACGGAGTTCAATCCGCGCTCGTTCGAGAAGTACTGGAAGAAGTGGCAGCCGACGGGCAACCTCGTGTTCTGCGACCTGACGCCCGAGGTGCAGGTCACGCTGTTGGGCGCGGTCCTCAAGCAGGTCGGCACGGAGCTGGGCTGGCATCTGATTCAAGGCAAGTCCGGCGACGGCGAGGAACAGTTCTTCGACGGCGTCCTCACGCGCATTCTGGCAGACCCCGATGTGGTGACGGCGACGTGCGAGAGCGAGAGCATGATCGCTCGCCTGCGCGCCGTCTGGGAGAAGACTGCGGACGTGGTGCGCGGCCATGCGAACTTCACCTTCCTGATGTCGTCGGCCGACTTCGACAAGTACGACAACGAGCTCACGGACCTGCATCACAAGGGTGCTGACCCGACCTCGACGAACGTCGCCCGCTTCAAGGGCAAGCGCATCGCTGCACTGAACGACTGGCCCGACGGTGTAATCGTCGGCACAATCTGCTCGGTCGATGAGGATTCGAACCTCTACGCAGGCTGCAACCTCGCCAACGACTACGAATGCCTGCAGGTCGACAAGGTGCAGGCCAGCGGCGAACTGTACTTCATCAAGCTGCTGATGAAGGCCGACACGCAGATCGCATGGGGTCAGGCGGTGACGCTGCTCGACTGCCGAACGGAATCCGCCGGACCCGGCGGCAGCGGAACCGATGATCAGGAGGTCGTCGGATAATCGAATACGAACGCATTAAACTTAAAGACTATGAAAGTAAAACTTGAAGTGCTGGTCCCGTTCACGGACAAGAACGACCGCACGGTACGCTACAAGAAGGGCGACACGGTCGCCTTCGACGACATCGACCGCATCAACGACCTGATCGCACGTGGAGTCTGCCGCCTCGTCGCCATTGAAGACGACGCGCCTGTGACTTCCGCGACCAACGAGATTGCTATCGGCGACAAGGCCTATCCCCTTGCTGCCGTAAAGGTCGCACTGGAGGCCGTCGGGGTCGCCGTTGCGAAGAACGCCGGCGTTCCGGCCGTCACCAAAGCCCTCGATGCACTGACCGAGGAGCAGACCGCTGCGCTCGCCGAGGTGCTGGCCGCAAAGGAGGAGTAACCCGGAATAGCGTATGACACCATCGGAATTCAAACGCACTTACTATCCGGCCATCGAGCGCGCCTGCGCCGGAACAGGGCTGAACCCGCTCTTCGTAGCGGCGCAGGCCGCGCTCGAGACGGGCTGGGGTAAGAATGCCATCGGCAAGAACCTTTTCGGTATCACGGCCGGCGACAAGTGGACGGGCAAGCGTCAGATCGTACGTACGACGGAGTATTTCAGAGACGACCGTCAGGGTGGAAACTTTGTCCGCGTGCATTCGATCACGCCGCTGGCCGACGGCCGCTACCGCTACGACGTAGACCGTGCTTTCCGCGACTACGACTCGGTGGAGGAGTGCCTGCACGACCACTTCAAGGTCTTGTCTGCGAAACGCTACGCTGCGGCGATGCCGTATCGTCACGACGTGCAGCGCTTCGCCTACGAGGTCGCCAAAGCCGGTTATTGCACGGCCAGTCCGACGGTGTACGCCGACAGCATCGCGAAAATCGCACGCATGATCGAACGGGTTTAACTATCGACGGAAACAGGAAGATGGACAATGCAATGATGCAAATACTGATGTGGGCGTTGCCGAGCGGCTTTATGTCGTCAGTGGTAACGTGGCTCGTCACCCGCCGCCAGCGGAACAATGACTTTCTCGCCTCGTTGCAGAAGTCCATCGACCTGCTTACGGCGAAGTATACCGAGACGCTGGACGAGAACGTGCGCCTGCAGGCGGATAACGCCCGGCTGCTGGCGAACCAGCAGATCATGGCGGAGAAGATCGACTCGATGAGCCGGAAGATCGACCAATTAACCAAACAACTCAAAAGTATTCAGAATGAAAAATCGAATTCGGGGAATTCCCCTCGTGTTGCTTCTCGTCGCAGTACTGATGGCGGCGTGCGGGGCAATCAAGAACACGACGAGCGCGCAGACCTCCTTGTTGCAGCAGAGCAACTCCAGCGCGCAGCTCGAAGCGCAGGCCGCCGCCGTTCACGACACGCATCGGCATGTGCAGGAGCAGACGCAGACGGACTCGACGATGACACGTCGGGAGTATGCGGAACCGGTGCCGGAGGAGCGGACGGACATGACGATTCCGACGCAGAACCTCCTTGATCTGCCCGACGGCGCGAAGTATAGCGCACAGAACGGCCGTGCGAGCATCGAGGCCGAGCGGCAGGGCGACAAAATCGTCGTCCGGGGCAGATGCGACAGCATCGCTCGCCGCTGCACCTACTTCGAGAACCGCGTATTCCGACAACGCGTACTTATCGATTCGCTTACGGTCCGACTGGATGAGATGCAGGCATATCAGGCGCGCGCCGACTCGCTGCTGGCCGCAGTCTCCGCGGCGTATCATGCAGCCGAATATACCAAGAAACCGCCCTCCGGGTGGTATTGGTGGCTGCTTGTCGGTTTCCTCGCGGGTGGAGCCGCATCGGCATGGCTGACGAAAACAAACCCGCTGAAAGCGATTGTAAAACTTATCAAAAACATCGTGCAATATGGCAGATAACACACGGCAGACCGCTGCGGCGGCACACGACGGGTTCATCTTTGGTCTCGAGGCTCTTATCTTCGAAGGCAAGGAACTCGGCCTGATCAGCAACGACGGTCTGGATTGGGGCGGGGACGACCCCTCCTCGAACAAAATCTGGGCGGCACAGAAGCGCTCGGCCCCGGTAAAGGAGATCGAGGAGAATCCCGGAACGAACGAGATCGAGTTCGACCTGATCGAACTTAAACCCGCGAACATCGTACAGGTGATGGGCGGCACGACCTCCAAAGACGGCAAGAAGTGGAACGCGCCGGCGAAGCGCATCCGGCTGGAGGGAGCGGTTGTCATCCGTTCGGCGGACGGCTCCGAGACCGAAGTTGCGAAGGTGTCGCTTTTGGCGTCCCCGAAGGGCAAGTACGACTATTCGGACGTGATGAAGATTCATTGCAAGATGACCTTCCTGCTGCCGGATGATCCCGAAGCATCACCCTACAGCATCGACTTCGCTCCGAACGAAGAAGAGGAAGTCGTCGGATAGCACCGTCAAGCGATGAATGCGAATCCGCAAATCGAAATCGAGGCAGCGGAGGCTCTGCTGGACATCGGAGTCTCGCTGCCCTTTTTCAAGATACCGTTTACCCGCAAGTTCGTCCGGCTGACGATGAAACGCCCGTGTCTGGGCGGGCAGATACGCCTCGCCCGGCTCTACCTCCGAACAGGCATTACCTACGAGGAGATGCTGGAGTTCTCCAAGCACGAGGAGCTGGCCTACATGGCAGTGCACGGGCGACGGGTGTCGAAGATGGTCGCGCTGACGATTTGTCGTGGCGCATTCTCGACGTGGCTGTTCTCCGACCTGCTCGCATGGCTGCTGCGTTGGTTCGTCGACGACGAGTACCTGCGGGCCGCGAGCATGCAGTTCCTGTGCTTGCTGGGAACGAAGTCTTTTATGACCATTATCAAATCGATCTCAACGACGAACCCGATGAGACCGAGGTTGAGCCAAAGAAAAAGCGAAAAGGGGAGTTAAAGACCGAATATATCGGTTCCCATAGCCCTTTCGGTATCGTGTGGCAAATCGCCGCAGCGACAGGCTGGCCGATTCGCTACATCCTTTGGAGCGTGAACTACCAAACGCTTCGGATGATGCTGGCCGATGCTCCGCGATACGTCAAGAAGAAAGAGAAGACGCGAACGCTTTCCAGCTTCGTTCAATCGCGATTGAAACAAAAAAGTAAACAGAATGCCGAAACCCGTTGAAATAGAATTCCTGCTGCGCGACAAGCTCTCCGGCGGCCTCAATGCCGCCGGGAAGTCTGTCGAGACGCTGGGTGACCGTGTCGAGCGGGTATCGCAAAGCATCACGGAGCGCATTGCGGAGCAGCGTGAGCAGGTGCGCTACGTTGAACAATGTCTGAAAGACCTTCGACGGCAATACGACAAACTGGCACCGGGCAAGGCGCAGGTGGAGATGCGTGCGGAGATCGACGCCTGTACGCAGGCTCTCAATGAAGACAAGGCCGTGCTGGCCGGACTGCGCAGCGAGCATGAGAAGAACTCGGCGACGGCGCGCGGTCTTACGATGGAGCTGCGGCAGCTTCTGGGTGCTATGGCAAAGATGCGGCTCGAGGGACGTCAGAACTCGCAGGAGTACCAGACGATGGCGCAGCGCGCAGCCCTGTTGCAGGATACGCTGGGCGATCTGCGTACGCAGACGAAGATTCTGGCGCACGACAACTCCGGCCTGCAAGGTCTGATGAGCGGGGTGAACGGTGTGTCCGGAGCTTTCACGATGGCTACGGGCATCATGGGCGCTTTCGCGTCGGAGAACGAGAACCTCGTCAAGGTTCAGACGCGCGTGCAGAGCGTGCTGGCCATTACGATGGGCTTGCAGCAGGTGATGAACGCCCTGAACAAGGACTCGGCGTTCCGGCTGGTAACGGTCGTCAAGATGAAGAACATGCTGACGGCGGCCAATACTCGGCTGGCAACATCGCTGGGCATTTCGACGGCTGCTGCTTCGGCGCTCATGGCGACGCTGACGCTGGGGCTCTCGGCCGTCATTACGGGGTTGATCGTGCTCTGGAACAAGTATTCCGATTCGCAGGAGGAAGCTGCGGCCAAAGCCAAAGAGCGGGTGGAAATCGAAAAGGACGGTCGTGCGCAGATGATAAAAACCCGATTTGAAATCGACTCGACCCTGAAAAGTCTGAGAGAATTCAATGGTACCAAAGAACAGGAAAAAGCGAAAGTCGATGAGCTCAACCGGAAATACGGCGAGAGCTTCGGCTACTACAACACCATCGGCGAATGGTACGACACGCTGCTTCAAAAAGGTGCCGCTTACATTCAGATGCTCTTTCTTCAGGCCAAAGTACAGAGCCTTATCAACAAAGCGACCGAGGCTGACGAGCGGGTGCAGGAGGCCGAGGCGAAACCGGAATCGGATTATGATACGTGGTGGGGCTACGGCGGAAAAGTAGACCGATTCTTTTCCGATAATCAGCGATATAAAAACTCGCCCAACGGAGTATGGCTGAAAAAGGAAGCGGTCGCTGCGGCTAAGAAAGAGCGCGATGCTTATCTGGACGAGGCGAAGAACCTGATGGATGAGATCGCCAATATCGGTAAGGATTTCAATATCGGCGGGTTCATTACGCCTCCGAAGAACGGTGCAACCGATGTGAACACGCTCACGCAAAACCTCGTCGATTTCGAGACGAAGGCTCGCCAGCGTATCGAGAACACACGCATCGCGCTGATGAAGGAGAGTTTCGAGAAAGAGCGCGCCGAGGCGCAGCAAGCCTTCGAGCAGGAGAAGACGCGCATCGCCAAAGAGGAGCAGGAGCGTCTCCAGCTTTACGAGCGGCTGCGCAAGGCCGGCGGGAAGGTCACACCGGGACAGAAGGGGGCGATTCTCGCACAGGCAGCGGCCCAGCGGGTGCAGGCCGCCCAGAGGCTCGATCATACGCTGACCGAGATCGACAAGAAAGAAGAGAAAGCGAATGCGGATCATCTCGAGAACCTTCTCGAAACCTACAAGGATTATGCGGCGGAACGCGAGGAGACCGAGCGCAAGCACGGCAAGGCCATCGCCGAGCTGCGCAGCCATTTGAGCGATGAGCGTCTGGCTGCATTGGGCAAGCAGATGACGGACCGGTTCGTCGGCAATGTCGATCTGCTGGCGCGGCCGATGATCGATGCGGCACGGCTGGCGGAGAAGGGTTGGCAGGATGCCGGCGAGGGAATCGCTACGGTGTTCAGCTCCCAGTTCGGTATCGACGATGCGGCCGGCAAGCGCCACGAGATTCTCGTCACGCCGATTCTGCCCAACGGCGATGTGCTTTCGGAAGCCGAACTGAATGCGTACATCGACGAATCGCTCAATGGCGCCGAGGACATTCTGAAAGCCGATACGCTGGGGCTTGTGATCGCCGTCGATGTCGATCCGGACGGGACGGCCGGTGAAGCGTTGCACCGGTTGCAGGAGAAGTACTATGCGCTGAAACAGGATACAGAAGGCAATGCGGCTTCCGATGCTCGGATACACCGAGCGATCAAGGTCGCCGAAGATAAGAAGAATCAAGAGCTGGCCGCTCTGTCGGGCCTGCTTGCGAAATACCGGGATTTCGAGGCCCGACGCGCGGAGATCAAGCGGCAGGGCGACAGGGATATCGCCGCGCTGGAAGAACAGCGCACTGAGGCCAATTCGGAACTTATCGACCGAGCCATCGCCGTAGCGCGACAGCAGATTGAGGAAGGCATTCAGTCCATCAACGATGCCGAGGCTGCGAGCATCTCCAAAGACAACGGGTTTCTCAAGCAGCTCTTCGGCGACTATTCGTCGATGTCGTTCGACAAATTGCGCGACCTGATCGCACAGGCGAAGCAGCTGCAGGCATACCTGAACGGCAAAGGTTCTGCGGAGGGTATCACTTTCATCTCCGCTGCGGAGTTGAAAAATATCGAGAAGAGTCCTGCGGAGTTGGACAAGCTGCGCAAGGCGCTCGACAAGTTGCTCAACACCGGTAAAAATGGCGCCACCAACAAGTGGGAGAACATTTTCAAGACTTTCGAGAAAGGTCTTGCGGAACTCCATGGGGCCGAGAATGCCAAAGATATAGCCGGAGCTATCGGCACGATCGGCGGTGCTGCATCGGATGCTGCGGGGGAACTTGCCGCCATGTTCGAGCAGATGGGAGACACTCAAACTGCGGATGCTATCAGCGGCGTGCAGCAGGTCATGAGCGCCGTGTCGAACATCGGTCAGGGGTTCGCCAAAGGCGGCATCGTAGGCGGTATCGGTGCTGCCATAGGCGAAGCGGCCAATTTCATCGGTCAGGCTTTTGCCGCCGAGGCTCGGCATCGGGAGGCATTGAAGGAGATCGAGCGTGCGAAGCTCGACTTTCAGCGGCAGTACAACCTCGCGCTGTTGGAGCAGAACCTGCTGCTGAAAGAGGCGACGAATATCTTCGGAGAACGTCAGATCATGAAGGCGGCCAACGCCATGCAGGTCTACAAGGAGGCTCTTTCGCAGTTCGAGACCGAGATGAAGGGTTCGACCCCTACGATGAATTGGGTCGAGCGTATCACGGGCGATGCCTACGGGACATATGCCGCACGGATGGCTCAATATCAGCAGGGTATCTACGGGCTCGCCTCGGCGCAGATCGTCACGGGACACAAGAAGACGGGCCTGTTCGGCTGGGGCAAAGGCAAGGATGTGTACAGCAGTATCCTCTCGGTCTACCCGGAGCTGATCGATGCCAACGGCAACTTGGATACGGTGATGCTTCAGACAGTTCTCGATACGCGCAAAATGTCGGACGAGACACGCAAGTATCTGGAAAACCTCATCAGCCTGAAAGATATGATGGAAGAGGCGGAGGAAGCATTGAAAGACTACCTCTCCACAACGTTCGGGTCGTTGGGCGACAGTGTGCTGGACCGCGTCCGGGACATGGCGAAAGGTGTTACAGGGGTCTACGGCGATATGTGCGACGACATTGCGGCCAAGCTCGAAGAGCTGGCCGAGCAGGTAGTTTACTCGCTGTTCTTCGCTGATAAGTTCGAAAAATTGCAGGATGATCTGAAGTCGATTTATTCAAGCGGCAAAAGCGAGGAAGACATCGCCTACGATGTGATGGACCTGCTTGACGACTTCTACTCGGGCATCGGTTCGGACATGGACGCTGCCGAGGCATGGATGTCGGAATTTGCGAAGCACGCCGAGGAGATGGGGTACGAGCTGTGGAAACCGGACGGCATGACGCAGAGCGGCCGCTCCGGAGCCTTCACAGCCATGACGCAGGATCAGGGTACGAAACTCGAAGGGTTGATGACGTCGCTTCAAATGCACGGAGCCAGCATCGACGAGAAGCTGGACAACGTATCCGAGGGATTGGCTGGGGCATTGGACGCTCTGAATCGCATCGCTCGGAATACCGATGATATTCCGCTCATCCTCGCGCTTCTTCAGGCGGTAAAGCGAGACGGATTAAAAGTGAAGTAATTATGAATGTACTGACTGGCTTGTTGATGATAAACGACATCGACCCTTACGTCGAATACGGGGCTTTTCTTACGGAGGACAAACCCGGTGACATGAAGAACTACTCGTCGCTGCTGAAGCCGTCGGCCGTGAAGCCGCAGAAAGAGGTGTCGTTTCGCGAACAGGATGGAGCAAAGGTTCCCGAAGTCATCGTCCAGCAGCTTCAGCCTCGCGATGTGTCGCTTCAATTCGCCATTGTCGCGGCGGACCGGACGGAGTTCTCGAAGCGTTATTCGGCATTCCTCCGAATGCTGCAACGGGGCGAGGACGGCTGGCTCGATTTCTACTTCCCCGAGTTGAAACGACACTTCCGGATGTTTTACAAGGAAGCCACCGACTATAAGCAGCTGACCGATTTCGAAGGTGAGGTTGCCGGGAAATTCTACGTGAAGTTCCGGGAGCCGCAGCCCGCATTTTAACGCCGTTTGAATGGCATTTGAATAGGATTTGAGAGCAGCATGAAATTGAAAATCTATAACCAGTTCGACGAGTTGAAACTGACGGTGTCGCCGTCGGACAACTCGACGCGTCAAAGGGGTGTGATGGCGGACCACATGTTGGCGCTGTCGTTCGTCTCTTTCGATTTCGTGCGTCTTGACGTGAACGACTGGGTGGAGTTCGAGGGGCAGCGTTACTGGCTTATCGAGGAGTACGTGCCCAAGCAGACCTCGACCGTCGAATGGGAATACGATGTCAAGTTCTCCGGCCCTGAAAACCTCCTGTCGCAGGCTTTGATGCTCAAGACGGTCGATGGTGAGAATGACCCCGTCTTTTCCCTGACGGCTCCGGCGCATGAACAGGTGGCGCTGGTGGTCGAAAACATCAATCGGCAGATGGGAACGACCGACTGGAAAGTCGGCGAAGTCATCGATACGGAGAACCTCGTCGTCGATTATGAGGGCACCTATTGCAACGAGGCGCTGAACAAAATCGCCGATGCGGCCGAAACCGAATGGTGGATCGACGGCATGACCGTCAATCTGGGCCGGTGCGAGTACGGCGAGTCCGTTCCGCTCGGGTACGCGAACGGCGCCGAATCGATTGACATCGCGTCGGCCGACGACGTGAAGTTTTTCACCCGGCTGTTCCCCATAGGCAGCAGCCGCAACATCGACCGCGAGCACTACGGCGCCACCCGGCTCCAGCTGCCCGGCGGTGCGAAGTATGTAGAGCAGGATACCCATCTGGGAATCGTCGAGCACTACGAGCGGGAGGCCTTTTCGGGTATCTACCCGCGGCGCATCGGTACGATCTCGAGTGTCCGCAGCGAGAGCGCGACTGGCGAAGACGGCGATCCGTTTACGATCTACTACTTCAAGGACGAGGAGTTGTCGTTCGACCCGAACACCTATGAAATCGGAGGTTTGGTCAAGCAGGTCACGTTCCAGAGCGGAGAGTTGAACGGTCGCGAATTCGAGGTGAATTTCAACTCGAAGAGCCGCGAGTTCGAGATCATCACCCAATGGCCTTACGACGATGAAACGCAGCTGCCGGGTGGGCTCTTGGTGCCAAAGCCCGGCGACGAGTATATCCTTTGGAACCTCCGGATGCCGGACGAATACTATGCACTGGCCGAAAAGGAGTTCGCCGAGGCCGTCGAAGCGTACATGCTCAAGCATCGCAAGGACCGGCGCGTCTACAAGATTACGACCGACTATGTCGACATCGGAGCGCGCGGCCTGCGATTCGACATCGGCCAACGCATCCGGCTGGAGAGCACGCGATATTTTCCGGAAAGCGGCTATCGCGACAGCCGGATCGTGCGCTTTACCCAAAATCTGAACATTCCGACACAGTACGACCTCGAGATCAGCGACGTTCTCTCGACGGGCGCCTTGTCGAGAATCGAGGACAATATCGAGGAGGTGCGCAACTATACCCGCATCGCGACGAGTAATTTGCCGGATGTCGTTCGCAGCTGGGAGAACACACCGGCCTCCGACTTCAATCTCTTCTCGTCCAAGCGGTCGATGAAAGAGTTTCTCAACAAGCGCAAAGCGGATACCGCCCGAGGCTTGATTACGTTCAAGGAGGGGATGCGGATCGGCGACTTCAAGCGAGGTGAACGTGGCGGGGCCATCGATGCGGAGGCGAATGCCGAATTCCAGACGGCTGTCGTGCGCGATTTGCTCCGTTCGACGCACTTCGTCGACGGCATGGCCGGCGCCGGTTGGCAATTATGGCAAGACGGACACGGAACATCCAACCTGACCGTGGATTTCCTCACGGTCCGTCAGTCGTTGCGTATTCAGGAACTGCTGCTCGAAAAAGTCCGTGCTGTCGGCGGCCAGCTGGTCGTGTCGGCGTCTAACGGTAAAATTCAGAGTGCCGAATTGGATGCGGCCGGCGAATACTATCTTTTGCGCTTCGAGACGGATTGCGGCGTGGTCGCGGGCGATCTGATCCGCTGCGCCGTTTTCAACGGACCGAAGCCCAAAGCCTACTGGGTCGAAGTGGCCGCCGTCGACAACGGGGCGGTCGTTGTTGCAGCTTCGGAGTTCGGCGATGAGGAGCCGGCGGCTGGCGACGAAGTGGTACTGATGGGCAACTCCGAAAATCCGCTACGACAGGGTTTGATCTCGATTTCCGCAACCGAGGATGGCCAGCCTCGGTTCGATGTACTGAACGGCGTTGTCGACAAGACTTTCGACGGATGCCTCCGAGCCCGGCTCGGTTGTCTGGATGGAATCAAAGATGACTGGTTCCCGGCCGACGGCCAGCCCGAAGGGTACGGGTTATATGCTGATAACGCTTATTTGCGAGGCCGGTTCTTGCTGACTACCGGAGAAGATGTAGCCACGAAGTTCGAGGTAATGGAGGGAATGATCCGGTCGAGCATCGAGACATTCCGAGACGGGAGCAGCATCTTCAATAACCCCGATTTCGCAGACGGCATTCGTTATTGGGAGACCGGGAACGACATCGATCTGTTCACAGCCGACGGTCGGTTGCTTTGGCTCGACGGTGCCTTATTGGCGAAGATAGGGCCTTGCGCTTTTGTCCGTGAGGATGAGGAACGGGCGGTGATGTATATCGACAACCAATACATCAAGCAGCGAAACGCCGACTTCAAGACCCGGCTGGATTACGAAACCGGGGCCGATGGCCTGTGCAAGCCGCGGGCTTTCAAATTGATGTTCTTCTATAAGTGCCTCGAAGCCGGGATGCTCGATATCCGGTTCGATGGGTGTGATGGAACCGGTTTTCAATCGTTCGACGCATTCCGTGCGCACAAGGAACTGCGACCCGACGATGAGTACCGAATGTTCGAGTGCTCCGGAATGTGGAACGGCACCGGCGATTTCCGGCTGTCGTTTACCGGGAAAATCAGCATCTATATGCTGACGATGGGTGTCGATGAGACCGAAGAACTCGCCTATACCTATCGAACGCTTTTCGAGCAAACCGACCAGCTGGTGCGCATCGCCACGGAATCGTTCGATGAACATGGCAATCTGATTAACACTACCGGTCTCGTGAGCAAAAAGGATGTCACGGGCTTATTCGCTATCGGCGGCGACGGGTCGTTGCAATCGTTCGTCGGTGCTTCGACCAAAGGCGTCTTCATCAAGGCTGGCAGCATCAAGTTGGAGGGTTTGGTCACGGCGAACGAGAACTTCAAGATTTTGGAGGACGGTAGCATCGAAGCCGTCAACGGGGTATTCAAGGGCGAGATCGAGGCGACGAAAGGTTCAATCGGCGGATTCGAAATCGGTCGGGATCATATCGGGGCCGCTGTTGACGACGTCCATACAGCCTCTTTCGGCAATCTGCTTATCTGCCGGGATTTCTTCCGCATTGGGGGCGAATCGGGTTACGCGATGCTGGGAAACGACGTGATCCCGCTCTCCGCCGGCGGGGCTTTCAGCGCCGTCGGCCGCATCGTCAACAAGAAACCGAACCGCGGAGCCCAGTGGGGTTTCGATTCGGCGAATTACGGCCTTTTCATCGACGTTTCCGGTGGCACGAAAAACTACGGAATATCCAGCAATGCCGCATTGATGGCTCCCGCTTTCGTCGGCACGAAAGCATGTCTCTTGACATTCAGCGGCGGAAGTTACGAAATCGACTTTTCGCAGTTCAACACAATTCTGATGTACTATAACGAACCGAATTATAGCGGCACGACCGTAGAACTTCCTCCGGAGACGTCCGTTGCCAGACAATTCGGATTGAATTCGCTGCCGAATGATTTTGCGACTACCGTAACATTCCGAGTGCGGCCCGGATCGAAAACCATCACGCTGAAAGGGATATACAATCACAACGAGGATTTGGCAAATTATCAAATGGCCGCAGGCGATTCAGTAACCGTACTGATTACAAAAGCGGACGGGTTCCGATATCAAATAGTGAATCATTCAAATTAAAAGAATATGAAAACTGTTAATCTCAAAGAGATGGAAATCTTCACGGATATCAGTAAGCGGCAGCAAGTGCGCTGCGATATTCGTCGGGACATCGCTAATCTTATTTACCGCGAGATGCACGGTATCGAGGCGCTCAACCTCGCCCTTGCCATCTACAAGAGTGATGGTAAGATGGAAATCACCGATGATGAACTTCGCATCCTTACCAGTGCCGTCGAGCGCTTCGGCACAGCAGCGCTCATCGATGCGCTTGCCAATCAAGTCGCAACATTGAATCCCGCTATAAAAGAGAAGTAATTATGTCCATTACAGCCACAGAAAAGAAACAGCTCAAAAAGGAGATTATCACTGAGCTGAAAGCCGAAGCGAGCGATGTGCTTCAACTGGAAGAAGTGACGTCGTTGGCCGGGGTGAGATCGTTTCCGGCCGTGCGGGGTGAGAAACCCGTCTCCGTTCCGCTTTCTTTGTTCCTCGGTGTAGAAGATCTCATTGTCGAGCGGAATGCTCGCGAAACTGGCGACCAAACTACTTTGGAATCAGCCCAAAGATATACTGATACGAACATCGCCGTCGAACGCAGCGACCGCGAATCCAGCGATGCGACGACTTTACAGGCCGCCAAGTCGTACACCGATGCGACTGCGGCATCGGAGCGGGTCGAAAGCGAGGCGGCCGACCGCCAAACGCTGGCCGATGCGAAAGCCTATGTCGACGCAGCTATCGAGCAGTTGGTGAACGGTAGTCCGGCGGCTCTCGATACGCTCAAAGAGTTATCCGATGCTCTTGGGAATGACCCGAATTTCGCGGCGACAATAACGAACGCGCTGGCCGGTAAGGTCGACAAGGTTGCCGGCAAAGGTCTTTCGGCCGAAGACTTCACGACGGCGCTGAAAGCGAAATTGGCGGCTATCGACGACTATGCCAACAACTACACGCACCCGTCCAGTCATCCGGCGTCGATGATTCAAGAGGATGCCACCCGCCGCTTCGTCAGCGATTCGGAAAAAACGAGTTGGAACGGTGCCGTATCGCAACTCGGCGATATTGCTGCGGCTTTGGATAAAATCAACGGATAAAAAGGAACTGCCATGAGTACGATCGCAGAGAAACTGACTTTGTTGGCTGATACAAAGGCTAAAATCAAGGCTTCCATCGAAGCAAAAGGAGTGACGGTAGGAAATGTTCCTTTCGCCGATTATCCGGCTAAAATCGCCCAAATTTCAGGGGGGGGGGATTTTTCTGATGTTGAATCGTTGGCTGTTGTTGTACATGTTCATAACAGGTCGACGTCTGTATCTTTCAGTTGCGACGATGCACTATTAGGTGGTAATGGGGTTATCGCTCCCGGAGGCATCGGGACATGGTTTTATGAGTCGGTTCCCGAAGTCTTTGATATACTTATGGAAGGCAGCATTACAAAGGTTAATAGTGTAAAATGTTACGTCAGAAACGGAGACTTTGCGTCTACGACACAATACTTTTCGGAACTGGGAGGGGATGTGTTTAACCTTTGGTGGGATCAGCAGAGACCGCTTGATCTCAAACAAAAAATAGAAATTTATCTTTTTGATTATTAACCATGAGCACAATCGCGGAGAAACTTGTTCTGCTTCATCGAACGAAAACGGACATCAAGGCTGCTATCGAGACCAAAGGTCAGACGGTAGGCGGCATGGCATTTTCGCAATATGCCAATAGGGTTCGTGCGATCAAAGGCTTGTCGCCCGTTACTCCTCCCTCTGCATCAACGACCGCTGTGGCCGGGAAACTGAACCATCTAAACGATACGAAAGCGGATATAAAAACGGCTATCGAAGCCTGCGGGGTGCCGGTCGGCAGCATCCCGTTTTCGCAGTATGCCGACAAGATACGGGCGATTCAGATAGAACCGACGATAGTAGAAACTTATCTCGAATACATTGATGGTTATGAAATATCGTTCGATATGATAGAAGTCTCTACAAATAAAAGGACATTCCAATTAAGAGATGAGCCGTATGGTCGAATACGCCTACAAAATGGAGAATATGTAGAATCAATATATATAGAGGCTTCCAATTCTAACAACACAGACACCGTTTATGCAGAAACAACTTATAACGGAGAAGTATTCGATGCCTTCCACCTCGATGCTGCCGAAACTACAGTTTTTTCTACATCAGGAATGTCTGCATCCGAAACCAAAGAGGGAACAACCAATATAATTAGTGTTAAAGAAAGTATAATGTAGGAGGAATTTTTTTCAGGGGATTGCGAATATGGAAAATCTAATAGAAAACATCACAACCGTTGCACGCGGAATTTAGGATTTTTGAAAAAAGTCTTTCGGGGGCAGGCACAAAAAAGTCCCCGGCCTGTTAGTAAGTCATCTCACCTACGTACTAACACAAGAGCGCACAACCGCCGACCGGGGACATAGTCCTCTGACGCGATTGTGCGCTTTTGTGCTATCCTTGCACGTAGGTGAGATGCCACAAAGATAACCATTAAAACCGAAACTGAAACAATGAGAACACCCATTTCCTACTATGGAGGTAAACAAACCATGCTCAAGCATATCCTGCCGCTGGTGCCGAGACACCGCATCTACACCGAGGCATTCTGCGGTGGCGCGGCCGTCCTATTTGCCAAACGCCCGGCCGAGTCCGAGGTCATCAACGACATCAACATGGAGTTGACGAACTTCTATTGGTGCGCACAGGCCTACTATAATGATTTGAAACGGGAGATCGACAAGACGCTGCACAGCCGGGACGTGCACGCCCATGCCGGGCATATCAACTCCTATCCGCAGTTCTTCACACCGGCCGAGCGAGCATGGGCCGTGTGGGCACTCTGCAAGATGTCGTTCGCATCGATGATGGACGGGACGTTCGGATACGACTTCGGCGGAATGATGCCCAAAAAGCTGCGCAATGCCAAAGACGAATTCACGGAGCAGCTCTGCCAACGGTTGGAGCGCGTCACCATCGAGAATCGCAATGCCCTCGATGTGATCGCTTGTTACGACGCACCCGATGCGTTTCACTTTGTCGATCCACCCTATGTGAACTCCGACTGCGGCCACTACGAGGATACGTTCAACGAGCAGAATATGGAGCAGCTCCTGCAACTGCTCGAAACTGTCAAGGGGAAGTTTATGCTGACGATGTTTCCGTTTGATATGATCGACCGTTACGCACAGAAGAACGGGTGGACCATCCATCGGGTCGAACGCACAATCAGCGCTTCCAAAGCCAGTAGACGCAAGCAGGAAGAGTGGATGGTCTGCAACTACGAAGAGAAGGCGCAGGCATCCTTATTCGGCGGGGGAGAATATTTAGGCGAGTAAGGCGGATTCGTTCTAATGCAAAACACCGTTCGAGCGGCAGTCGACTGCCATTCAAACGGTGTTTTTTCTGATTTACTTTACATATCCTCTGCGATATGTAAACGGAAAGCCTATTTGCTTTACATATCGACGCGTGTGCGAAATTTTCGTCGCTTTTCGTTTTGGGCTACTCCTGCTCTCCAAAAATCGCGTCTGGTTTTGAACTTCGTCGCATTTGGTTTTGCCGATTATACGCCGCCATCTTATCGCCCCGTCGTAAAATTTGATCTATATTCATAACGCAATAGTTGTTTATCGGGTGAGTTTCATTAACAATCCCTTCGGCTTATGGGTGGGCTTGCTCGGCGATACCTGCGCCCCTCGAATGTGTTTTTACTTCGGGTGATTTCGAGAATCACCCGATCGCCGTCGAGAACCAGCATCCCGTGCCGGCGTGGATCGCCGCCTTTGGTTCGGTGCTCTACCTCGCATTCGGTTCGGATGCGGACACAGCGGAAGCCTGCGGCCTCGAAAGCCGATCCGATCAGCGACAGGTCGCTGCGCTTGGATACATATACTTGCTTTTTCATAGTGTCAGTTGTTGAAGTCATAGTGTTTGTTCGTCGAAGGGTCGAACGTCGAAAATTCGCCGTCCCTTTCCCATTCCCGGACGGTATAGCGCCCCTTCGGAAGATACCCCGCCCGGCGGACGGCCTCGGCCTCGGTGGGGAATGTCCCCAACCGATAGCCGCCGTATGTCAGTTCGTAGATCATAATTCGGTATTGTTGGACAACGTACATAAATTTTCCGTCATGGACATCACGGCCAACTTCATTACCTCGTCTTGCGCTTTGCCTAATGCGCTGTCAAATTCCCTGTTCACCTCATCGACCGCCGAGCCGCCGTAATCCATTTCGGTAACTTCCGCCGCCTCGCCGCAGAGGTCCGATAATTTGATATAGATAGCCAGGTATCCGGCGGTCATCGGGCTTAATTTTACGTTTTTCAAATCTTCGATAGTCATGATTTTATAGTTTTAATTGGTTAGTTCAACATTAATTGCAAGGCTTCGGCGATCTCCGGACACTCCCGGCCCGCCCGGTCCCATACGGCGGGGACTTCTGTAAATTCGCTCATCTCGTCGTTGCACAACCGGGCCGAATAGTCAACGAATACCGTGTACCCATTGTGGGTAATTTCGAAACCTTCGCTTACGCCGTCGCAGTTGAAGGTGATATAATCGGCCGCCTTGCGGGCCATTGTCCGAATGTCGGACCGGGTTAATTGTTCGTTCATATCGTTGCCGTTAGTCTCCGTAATAAGTTCTGCTGTCTCCGTAGTAGTCGGCCGGGATTATCAGCGGGAGTGGATCGAGGGCGGGGCGTCTCGGCTCCTCCATCGGGCGGTTTTCGATTATCGCCGTCATCACCGCCATTTTCTCGTTGCGCCAAGCCTTGCGCAGGCAGGCCGAGAACGACATCGAGGCGTTGGCACGTTTCAGATACCAGGCGTTGCGCATGATCTTCGATTTATTGTAGGTTGCTTTCATGGCACAAGTGTTTTATCATTTGTTTGATGGTGCAAATATAGTATAAACACTTTGAACAACCAAAGAAAAACAAATATTTTTTACTTTGTTTTTGTCGCAAACATATATTTTGATATATTTGCAATAATTAAATAACACATAATATACACTATGGAATTACGTGTCAAACAAATCTGCAAGGAAAAAGGAATCTTATTCAAGGATTTGGCCGCAGCGGTGGGAGTGCATGATGTTACTTTACGATCTTCGTTGCAGGGCAATCCAACGATCGGTACATTAGAAAAAGTCGCCACCGCCCTCGGTGTATCGGTTCCGGAACTTTTCGCCCCTCAACCGACGAACACAATCACCTGCCCGCATTGCGGCAAACTTATCAAAGTGGAGAAGGGAGAATAGTAACGGAGACGCCGGCGCATTACATATATTTCTATCCGGGGTTGCAAGGTTGCACCCCTATATAGGGGATGCAACCTGCAACCCAAGGTATATAGACAGAAAACTATGGAATTACAACCTATCCAAAGCAAGATATACGAAATACGAGGCCAGCGGGTAATGCTGGACTTTGACCTGGCCGAACTCTACCAAGTGGAGACAAAGCGGCTGAAAGAGGCCGTAAGGCGCAATATTGAGCGTTTCGAGGGCGACGATTTTATGTTTGTACTCTCGGAAAAAGAATATGAAATTTTGAGGACGCAAATTGCGACCTCAAGTCTAACATCACAAAATGCGTCCTCAAATTGGGGTGGTCGTCGCTATATGCCATTTGCTTTTACGGAAATGGGTGTCGCAATGCTTTCGAGCGTCCTGCGTAGCGAGACGGCTATACGGGTAAATAGGGCCATTATGCGGGCTTTCGTAGCGATGCGCAACTACATCACCACAACAACCCAAATCACGGCAGAATTGGCCGAAATTCGGGCAAAACTGGCATTACTGGAACGAGCTGATGCAGACAATGCCGAAGCGGTCAGCGATCTGTCGGAGGATATGCGCAAGGAACTCGATAACATCTACCAAGCCATCGCAGCATTGTCGATCAAAGTGCCGCAAGCTCGCAAGCCCTCCCAACCGATAGGATTCAAGCCGACAACAAAGAAATAGCCGATTTGGCGGCTTTTGTTCTTTGGGGCGATAGTTCTCCATTCGCCGGGAGATCGTCGAAATTTCAGCACCCCAAAGTGCAAATAACGGGCAAATACACCCAATAAAAGACAAAGAGAGCCGGGAATTGTCCCGGCTCTCGTCATTTCGTCGTTATTCGGTGGCGTGCATCATCACACGCAGCGTGCCCCGTCATTCCTTTACTGCTACTGTCATTTTGCCGATGGACTGGATGATCTTGGCAGCTTCGGGATCGAGGACCACGGAAATAGGCTGTGTTGGGACCGTTATCGCCTTGCCGTTGGTTGTCACATCCTGGCGGTCGGCAAGATGCAGAACACGCGACGCAATCGTCGGGTTGTACTGCTCACACATAGCACCCTCCAACTGATCGGATTCGATTCGCGCGCACGCGTGCACACACGCTCAAAAATTCATCCTGCTTTTCGTATTCCCGGAAAGTATTCTCTACAATATCCGCGAACACGCAGAATCCTACAAGTGTCAGCGGTCGTTCGTAAGGTACGGGAATAACAGAGCCGTCGGCCAATACCTTGTTGCTGTATCGCGGATTCGCTTTCGCCCATTCGGCGTACTCTTCAAACTTGGCTTCAAGAGCTTCGGGGGTATATGCACGAGGGCGGCCCACTCTCTTATTAGGGGTATTCATGTTATTATTCGTATTTTTTTCGACCTAATTTTCCGAGGCTGTTTTGAACCTTGACCCGCTTCTGCCCCTTGTTGATGTCAACCACCGAAACAATGGGCGCCGGCATATTCATCAGGGCCCGTTCCATCATGCGCTCCATCCCCTTCATGCCGTCGTTGCGCTGGGGAAGATTCGATACTTGGATGGCGTTTCCGCCGCTTGCCACGTTCATGGCCGAGAGCATTGCGCCCCAGTCGTTGACAGCCTGGGCCGTCATCACGGCTTCGCCGTTGGATAACATTGCGGGGATGCTGTCCGAAGTTCCGGTGCCCGGGCCCGTGACAAGGCCGCCTTCCGAGAAGAACGAAGGGATGGCTTGTGCAAGCGTTGTCGCCGATGCGATTGCCGCCTGCGCTGTTATAATTCCTTTCTGTGTTGCAAACCATATAGGTCCCGCAATAGGTCCGAGTTGGAATGATGCAACCATCGCTTCCATTGTTGCTTTTTGAGCGTCGATGATGATTTGCGCCACGGCCAATGCCTGCTCTGCAATGGCGAATGCCTCAAGATCATCGCCCAACGCCCCGAATAAACCTCTTAGACTCCCAACTAACGAGGAGGCGGCCGCCAGTTCGTCCAGTTGTACTTTTATTGCCTGATTTTGCGAGGCGATAGACAGGTCGGTCGTTTTCTTAATTGCATCTTGCACATTGTTTTCTGCATCCAGTCGGGCCATCTCATAGGCTTGAATAGAACCGTATTGCGCACTCCATTGCTCCTCATCCATTTGTGAAATAGCGTCATATTTACTTTGAGCAATACGCAATTCTTCATTTGCAACGGCCTGCTGCGCTTTAATCCGTGCATCCTTGTCGTCCCCGATCAATCCTGCATAGTTCCTGTTTTTTACTTGCGCAAGAGATAGTTTGTTCATCTCTTCCTGGACTTTGATCCGCATCTTGATCCTGTTCTCCGCATTGCGGGCTTCTTCCTCGAACTCCTTATCGCTCCAACGCTGGCGTATTTCGGATTCCTCCTTATACCTGCGTTCCTCCATATTCAAGATTAGCTGGTTTATAGCCTCCCGGGATTCCGCAGTCAGCGTTTTGTCGTATTTGAGTTTGTTTTCCAACTCCTGACGTTCCCACGAAAAGCGAAGCCGGGAAAGTTCCAGGTCTTTTTCAAGGCTCGCTTGTCTGAGTTCAAGAATGGATTTTGATAATTGCTTCTCTAAATCGAGCTGTGTCCTGGCGGCTTGTCGTGCTATTTTATTAGCAGCCTCTTGCGCTTTCTCATTCGTTCGTCCAAGTTCTTTTAAGCGTTTAATCTCATTCTCAACAGCTTCGGCCCTTTTATTCCGTGAAATGATTTCGTCCTCCGTGGTTGCGATCTCCTTGTTTATATCGGCAAGTTCTTGTTCCTTTCGCTTGATTAAATCCTTGATGGCCTCCCCTTGCCCATTGATGTCATCTGTACTGATCTTGTACATATCCATCAATGTTTTCATCGCTATTTTGTTTGCAGAAAGGGCTTCGTTATACCGATCCGTAGCATCTCGCACTTTATTCAGCGTGCTTTCCAGTTCATTGGAAACCTCTACATATTCACTCACGACCGGACGGTTCCCGGCCATAGTCGTCCGAGTTTTTGTGGTGTTCTCATTGAACATCCGGTATATTTCCTGCGCACGCTCTTTCAATTCCGGAATTTCACTATTTAACCCGGCACGAAACTCGGTAAAATAAGCGATCCCGGCCTCCCGGCCGAATTTTTTAATAAACTTATCCTGCACGCCTTCGAAGGCTTTGTCCATCGTTTTACCGTATTCTTCGGAGGCATTGGCATTGGATTCTTCCAATCCTTTAGCAATAGCTGCCACCGTAATACTACTTGCAAGGGCGTCATAAGCCGCCTTTTGGTCCTCCAAATTCCGTATCTCCTCCTTTTGGTTGGAAAGATAATCCTTGTATTTATCCTCTATGACTTTGCGGGCGGCGGCATATTCGGCTGTACCCTTTTTTGCCTCACGAAGGGCGTCAAACTCCCGCTTCAACTCTGATCGGCTGTTTTCAATGGCCCGGTTGAGGTCTTGCGTATATTGAGCAACATCCGACAACGCATCACCTGCGCTAAACAATCCCTTTACCCACGTTCCGATCTCTTTCCCGTAGGCTGTCAGCAGAGTAATGCCCACGACCAAAGCCGTCTGCCAGGAAAAGATGGACGAAATAATCTGCCGGAACACCGGGATCGTCATTTTCCCCTCGGCTCGCAACGCTTTATTATTGGCTGAAGCTCTCTTCAGTTCATCGGCAAGCATCGGCAGGTTGTTGGAAATCGCCAGAAAAAACTGCTGGGCGGACATCGTGAGCGACGGAAGTTCCCGGGCCACTTGTTGCACCTGGAAAGACAGCGGACTAAGCACACTTGCATAATTGCCGACATTGGACCGGAAATTCAGCAAATCCTGCTCGGCCTTGTTCACCTCCGTTTGCATATCGCGCACTTGTTCGGCCATCTTCATTCCTTTTGCCGATTTGCGGTCAGCTTCGGAGAGTGCATAGTACTCTTTCGTCAACTTCGAAATATCGCTCCGGAGTTTATTAACGGAGCCATCGAGCTGCGCATCCTTCTTGACCTGCTCGTTAATCTGCTTCATGTATTGACGCTGCGCATCGGTATTTTCCCGAATTACGGCTTTATACCGGGCCATCTTCTCGTAATAATCTGCATCCTCTTTCTTGAGGTTCTTAATAGACTGCCGGGTCTCATCTATTACTTTTTGCGCTTCTGCCCAGCCTTTGATAAGTTTCGAGTATTCGATCTCGATTGTGATGATCTTGTGAATGGAATCCTGTGCCATATATCCTCATATGGATTAAATAATTAACAATCTATTTTATACTAACCCAGCGCTCCGTGTCATGGGTTATTCCCCGCTTATGCTCGTCCGGTAGGATCGGCTGAGAGGCGGATATACGCCCCCATCTACCGCCCAAAAAATAAGGACCTTTCGATTGGAAAACCTCAAAGCCGCATAACCGTCCGTCATGCCCGAACAGTTTCAAAACCGTCGCATCGTCAGTCGTAATGCTGGACCCCTTCGCCGGAACCGATATTTGCCGGATGGCATTGATCTGACCGTTCCGATCTCTCTGATATATAACAGCGACCAAACGCTGCGGGACACGCCCCGCCAAAGACGCAAGACGGCCCAAGAAGCCATCGCCAGGGCAATCCACGTATTGCAATGATACGATGTATTTCCCCAAACGGATCTGCCAATCGTCAGACCCTCCGGCAGCAATTTGATTCCGGATACCGTATTCAAAATAGATCTTTGCTTTTGCTTTCATAATGTTTAGTATTTAACAGATTATCAATTTATCGCAACATATTTCTTGAAATGATATTTGAAATCGTGATCGTGTTTGACCCCGAGCTTTCGTTCCGTGTCCACAATAAGCTGCATCAACCGCCCTCTCGAATAGCTTATATGGACCTCGGAATCGTCCCGCTGGCCGCCTCTGCGTTTTTCTTTCTGCTCACCCATTGTTTTCCCGAATTAATCACTACCTTTACGTTGTGAGCGTAGGGGTGATCTTTCGGGGTTGCCTCTTTTTTATGCTATTAGGGCTTGGCTATCGATCTGTTTTCGCACTTCCATATTGGTTTCATACCGTTTTGGGGCGGGTGGGGTTGCAGGTTGCACCCCTATATAGGGGATGCAACCTGCAACCCGCCTCCCACAAGGCTGTAACGGAACATAGATATTTAGAAAGGTTCATCGTGCAACTCGGGTTGTGAAACCTCAGTTTGCGACCCCGGAAGATAATAACCGCCAGCTTGATTCTTCACGATTGTCCCGGCTTTGACTGCACGGGAAATCTTCGACTTAGCACTTCCTTCTTTGAGGTCAACCGCTTCCATTAGCATTTCAATCAACTCTGAGTGCGCATAAACCTTTCCTGCCTCCATGATCTCAGCAAAAACATTCTCTTTAGGCTGAGGTGCTGGAATGCCACATAACTCCGGAAGCCCGGAAGCGTTGATCTGAAATGCAAACTCTGTGAATGGTTCATTGCGACAGTACTGCGGACTGACTACCGAGGTATCACCATCTGCTTTTACCAGCATCACTGTTTCCGATTTACGCAGCAATGCAGAGCCGAGGTGCCCTCGGGCTTTCTCTCCGCCTGGATTGCTATGAAGCACACAAAGTATGTGGTTATCATACTCGCTACTCCAGCGCATCAACTCACAAGTCAGGGCCTCCGATTCGTGCAGGTCGTTCGGATCGTTGCAAAGGTCCGCCACGCCGTCGAGAATCAGCAGATCGGGTTTATACCGGCGAAGGATTTCACCTGTGGCCTCCCGGCGTTGATCTGGCGTCAGCTCCCGCAAAGCTGCCACGACGAGCTTATCGTGGTTGTGGTCGGTCGGCAAGCCGATGCTTCGTAGAATCCGCTTGGCAACCTTATGCACGTGTGCCCGGGCCTGTTCGGTATCGATATAGACTACCTTGCCCGTGGCCGGGGTATCAAACCCCAGAAAGTCGGACGAAGAAAGAAATCCCGAAGCCACGGCAGCGGTCAAAAAGGTCTTCCGGCTTTTGGCCAAGCCTACCACGGTCGATACATTGCCCCGAGAAGCAATTAGATTGCCCCAAATTCGCACGATCGGTTGCGGGTCGGGCAGTTGCTCTGCCAGGTCGATGATAAGCGACGAGAAGTCGAATTTCGCATCTTGAACCGGCATAGCCATGATAACATCATCTACGAATCCCATATCCTCACACTTTGAAGTTATCCAATCCATCGATAATATGCCGAAAGGTCAACCGGGCAACGCCCTTATCGCTTCGAATACAGCGGCCGATTTCCAGCAATTCATAGAGACCCGTTTGCGGATCATTGAGTTTCGTACTATACACCAGGTCAGCCAGGTCCACCCGTTCAATCTCGGAGCGATTGGTGAGGCGCATTCCTACAATTAGGACGTCAGCACGGCCCTCGACATACAACGCCTTGTAGAGCGTATCTCGCAGTAAAATCAATAACTGATTATCGACCTTGCTGTCGTTCAGGTCCACGCAATTTTCCAGAGCGGCGATCTGCTCCTTCAGCTTATTAACAACATATGGCTTTGCATCCGGCCGCTGACGATAGCGAGCCAATTCCTGCTGTTTAGACAGTCTGATCGTTTCAAGAGTCTCCATAGCTATGCCCTGTTGAATGTTTTACTGTACCACTCAATGAAGGATGTGAAATCTTTGGCAATGAAGTATAAGCCACCTGCCCGTTCGACGGTTGCTTGATAGCGGCGCTGCGCCTCACTTTGGCGGTCGAGGCCGATTTTTACCTCGATCTTCACCGAACGCCCGGCAATGGTCGCGGAAATATCAGCGCTCCCGGGTGTCGAAGTGGATTTGCCCCACCTCAACGTCCCGACCTGACGCTGGCAGCCCGCCACATCGAAGGTCTTGCGGGCATCGACCGGGCGCCCCATTGTATTAACCCTCTCAGATTGCCAGCCCTTCAGCCGGAGGTAACGGATAATACACCGCGTCAGTCCGTTGGCCGTATCGTCCCGGTGTTTGGTCGGGACAACTGCGGCTTCGGGAATCATCGGATGTTCCCAGCGGTATGCCTCCAGTTCCAGACGCTCCAGCATCTTTACCGAAGGACTTTTTACATAGCGGGGACCAGTCAGCATACCGCATCCCCTCCGTGAATGAAATACCGCTTGAAGCGCATCTTGTTTTCATGCACCCAGACATCAGCAACATCGATCCCCATTTTGCGGATATAGCGAATCGTACTACGCGGATCGGGGATATTCAGCCGCTCGGCGATGTCGAACGTTGCCCATTGACCGCCGCAGACCAGCAGCGAAAAGACCCGAAATTCGTTGTTGTTTAGATAAAATTCCCTACCTTTGTACAGGACTTGATAGAATGCCCCTGTGTGCTTGCCTTGAGTACCGGGGGCGTGCTGTTTCTGACTCATATCTCCGGAACTATTTACGGTTAGCGCTCTCGGCAATACGCAAAGCGGCTTCTCGGTGACGTTCGGCCGGGTCTTCGATTTGGTTCTGAACCCAAACCGTCAACTCTTTGCGGCTGAACAACAGACGCCGCCGCACTTTCTTATAAGGGATCCGCTTGTAATAGGCCAAATTATACAGATTACTGGGCGTAGTAGGGTATCCCAGCCCCTCCAAGAAATTAATTGCAGCTTCGAGCGTTAGCGCGTCCGCCGCTTCCTCCGCCGGGGATTTATAGTTCGCCAGCTCCGGGATAATGGTGCGCACCGCTGCGTAAATGCACCCCTCCAATTCTTCGCGGGTCGTCAAAATGATTTTGTTTGCTCCCGCCTTTACTGTCTCTTGCATCATAACAAGAATAATTTTAATTGTTAAAAAAATGTTGCGTCCGGACTATTCCGTAACCGCATTGCAAAGGTGGGAAATGCCGTAATCATTTCTTGTGATTAAATTATTTATTCACATTTATTCACATTTCGAAGCTCTGGCTTTCAACTACTTGCAATATATGGATTTCGGATACATTTTGGAGCAGGACAAAAAAAGGAATGCCGTTACGACATTCCTTTTTTTGTAATTGCAATATATGAATCATCAGATGCTTTCGGCGCATCTGATGATTCTTTGGGATAGGTCAAGCAGGGCGTTGCGCAGAATCTCTTTCTCCGCTTCGTCGAAGTCATCCGGTTTTCCGTTGTTCATGCCATCCATTTTGTGATAGAGCCAAGACCGCGATTTCCCGAAGTACTTTTCCGATATTTTGGCCCAAGATACGTCTAGCAGGATGTCCAACATCTTCTGTTTTACTGTCTCCCGATTTTGTTTCACGATAATTCTAATTAGTTTACAAATTTACACTACAAATCTAATTTTTCGACAACGTGTTGATATGCGGGCATATCTACCATATCGGCTTTTAAGAAATCATATAACGCCTTTACCTTTTTGTCCAAACTGCCGCCGATTATCAGCCCGTCGCGCTGCATTTGGCGTATCTCATCCACGACCGCCTGCGCTTTATCCCCCGATGCCGCATTAATTGCGGCCCGTACACGACTAATCACAGCCGCACTATCTCCGGCTATTATCTCCGAAATACTCGCTTTTTTCCGTCCGGCCTTATTCCCCGGTTTAATAAGTAGAGCCATAGCCACCAACGCGTCGGCGATTGTAAACATATAACCCGCATAGTGTCCCATTTTGAGCAAAAGTGACGCGTCGAATATGGCCGTATTTCTATATTTTGCCCGGCATTTTCCGAACATTTTTAGCAGCCCCGCCCGTCGGTCTGCAATGGATTGTGTACCGTATGCGGCCATCCGGTCCAAAAACTACCTGCCCTCCGCCTCCCCTTGTGCATAGCCGTCTAAATACATTCGCCGGAACGTTGCCCAGTGCTCTCTGATAAATGGATCATCGCCCGCCCTATTTCCGAAAAACAGGACGGCAATACACGGATACCCCGCGAATGCGTCGGGGAGTCCGGTCCTTTGGAATGTCAAATTAGGGACTTTATTATACGCTTCATCGTCGGGCAAATCAAACCACCGCGTAAGACTGCCTAAATTGTTGATGTCGTTATAAACACTAAACATCACGTTTCCAGGGGTATTGCCCGTGCATAGAGGTAACGATTCATAATACTGTTGCAGCTTATCCATATCCCTAAAATTTCGTTAATAATTCCGCATTCTTCTGCCGTTCCTCCCTCTCGAAGCTGGCCAGGTAATTTTCGGTCGTTCTCAAATCTTGGTGTCCGAGACTTTCCGAGATATAGGCAATATTGGTTCCTGCCCGCTTCAACACCGTAGCGAACGAATGCCGAGCAGTATAGGTCGAAATACTGCCAATACCCAACCTTTCGCCTATCTCTTTCATGCGACGATTGATCGCACGGGTGAAATACATCGTTTTATGCTTCCGCCGCATTGCATCCTCCTGTCCGTCGAGGATCGGAAAAATAAAGTTATCGGGGCGAAAGGGGTTGCCCCAGCGGTTGATTATTGCCTGCATCCGCTCCGTGACAACGACCCGGATTTCCTTGCGAGTCTTGGTCGTCCGCTCAGTCTTTTGCCGAACGAAGCATATTTCGCCGTTCACGATGTCCCGATACCTCAACTTTACGAAATCGGCAACGTTGATCCCGTTGCATAAGTAGAGGAACAGCCAATAATCGCGGTATTTGGCCGTTGCCTCGGTTCCGTCCTCATAATTGGCTATCTGCCCTATTTGCTCCAGCGTGAGGGCCAATTTGCGGCCCTCGCCAGCTTGTATCTCATACCGTCCCCGGCCGAATGGGTATTGCATCTCCTTGATCGCCCCTAACCGTTTTGCGTCGTTGAGAATTGCCCGGAGGTGGCGCAAGTGTATCGCAATAGTCGTTTGTGTCTTGCCCTCCTTGCGAAGAAAATCAGCATACCGCCCCAACCACGACACGGTGACTGCCTCAAAACGGATATGTGCCCCGGCAAAGCGTTCCAAACCTTTCAGAACATTATCGTAGACAAGCATAGACCCAACACGCCCGACTTTTTTAAGTTCTTCTATTTTGGCCCGGAACATCGTATTTACCGTATCGACCGCCGCCCCTTTCAATCGATTGTTGAGGGTGTCAAGCGAGAACCCGCCAGACGCCGCCAGCTCCTCAACGGCCGCCCGCACTATTTGGTAGCTGCTTTCGATGTCTTTGCGAACCGCTACGAGTGTGCGGGCCTTTGTCGTTGGTAGCATCTCCCACTCCTCCGGGGTCAGGTCTTTGCCCGTGGTATAGTAACATAATTTCCGGCGATAGGTTACACGGATACGCACAGGATACAAGCCGTCTTTTTTAGGGTGGCTCGTATCAATTACAGGGGCAACAGTTATCCCGTCTTTCGAGTAGTGCAAATTCATATTTCAGACATTTTTTTAGACATAATGGCCAATAATTTAGGTATTCACCCCGTTATGTCGAAACAACAAAAAACGCTTCTATTATTTTTCAGCGAGTTACGGCCGAATTTCCGGTAAACAATTTCGAAACAAATATACATATTTATATGAAACCGACAAAAATACAATGAAATAAAATAGCTATATTTACAAATGAATTACAGCTACTTACAAAACAATATAAAAATCGCCTAAAATCGGCAAAAACTGCCGAATTATGCCTACGGATCAGAAGGTTACAGGTTTGAGTCCTGTCGGTGTCACAAGCAAGAGGCCATACAGAGGCCGCGATCAGGCAGTTACAGCGATGTAACTGCTTTTTTATCGCAAAACGGTAAAAAACAGGTCTCCCCGTCAAGGCCCGGAGATTTTCACCCCCGAATTTTTCCGTTTCACCGGCAGAACACAGGCAATCCGCACCGGAAGCCGTAACTTTGAATTCCAACAGGCTGTTTTGCCAGCACCGATCGCGGACAAAACAGCATTTTATCGTATCTTTGCATACGACTCTCAACGCAAACCTTACTCTCTGATATGAACAAAAAGAAAAAATGGATCATTACGGCCGTTATTCTCGTGGTATTCTGCCTGGCTCTGGGCCTCTATAACCTCATGAACGGCAAAGGAGCCGCCGAGCCCGATGCCGATGCCGCGGTCGTCCCGCGCCGGGCGAGCATCCTGAACGTCAACGGGCTCGTCATACGCCCCCAGCAGCTGACCGACGGGATCACCACCGTAGGCAACCTGCTGCCCGACGAAGAGGTGGACCTCTCGTTCGAGACCTCGGGCAAGATCGTGGCGATCAATTTCAGGGAGGGCACCGCCGTCAAGAAAGGCGACCTGCTGGCCAAGGTGAACGACCAGCCGCTGCTGGCACAGTTGCGCCGCTACGAGGCGCAGCTCAAATTGGCCGAGGACCGCGTATACCGCCAGAGCGCCCTCCTGGAGAAAGACGCCGTCAGCCAGGAAGCCTACGAGCAGGCCCGCACGGAGCTGGCGACGCTCAACGCCGACATCGACATCGTGAAATCGAACATCGCGCTCACGGAGCTTCGCGCACCGTTCGACGGCGTGATCGGCCTGCGGAACGTCAGCGAGGGCGCCTACGCCTCGCCGAACGTCGTGGTGGCCAAACTGGCCAAAATACAGCCGCTGAAAATCGACCTTTTCGTCCCGGAACGCTACGCCAATCAGATCAAACCCGGCACGAAGCTCTCGTTCACGGTCGATGGACAGCAGGCGACTTTCCAGGGCGCAGTCTACGCCACCGAATCGAAAATCGACCTGGCGACGCACACTTTCGCCGTGCGCGCCCACTACTCCAATGCACAGGGACGGCTGCTGCCGGGCCGCTTCGTCACGGTGCAGATCCGCCTGCACGACATTCCCGACGCCATCGCCGTGCCGACCGAAGCCATCGTTCCCGAGATGGGCGTGGACAAGGTCTACCTCTGCAAAGGGGGCCGGGCGCACGCCGTGGAGGTGACGACCGGCCTGCGGACCGACGCCGAAATACAGATACTCGAAGGACTCAGCGTCGGCGACACGCTCATCACCTCCGGAACCCTCCAGCTGCGCGAGGGTCTGCCCGTCAAACTCGACACCGTCGAATAAACCGTCCGCCGCATGAACATCTCCGAACTGAGCATCCGGCGGCCCGTTCTGGCCTCGGTGCTGACGATCATCATCCTGCTATTCGGCTTCATCGGGTACAGCTACCTCGGCGTCAGGGAGTATCCCAGCGTCGATAACCCGATCATCTCCGTCCAGTGCTCCTACCCGGGCGCCAACGCCGACGTGATCGAGAACCAGATCACCGAACCGCTCGAACAGAACATCAACGGCATTCCGGGCATCCGCTCGCTGTCGAGCGTCAGCAGCCAGGGACAGAGCCGCATCACCGTGGAGTTCGAGCTCTCGGTGGACCTCGAAACCGCCGCCAACGACGTACGCGACAAGGTGTCGCGCGCCCAGCGCTACCTGCCCCGCGACTGCGATCCCCCGACGGTGACCAAGGCCGACGCCGACGCCTCGCCGATCCTGATGGTCACCATCCAGAGCGACAAACGGTCGCTGCTGGAACTGAGCGAGATCGCCGACCTCACGGTCAAAGAGCAGCTGCAAACCATCAGCGACGTGAGCGGCGTGCAGATATGGGGCGAAAAGCGCTATTCGATGCGGCTGTGGCTCGATCCGGCCAAGATGGCCGGCTACGGCGTCACCCCCACGGACATCAAGAACGCCCTCGACCGCGAGAACGTCGAACTGCCCTCGGGCAGCATCGAGGGCAACACCACCGAGCTGACCATCCGCACGATGGGCCTGATGCACACCACGCAGGAGTTCAACGAACTGGTCGTGCGCGAGGACGCCGACCGCATCATCCGCCTGAGCGACGTGGGACGCGCCGAGCTGGGCCCGCAGGACACGCGCAGCTACATGAAGATGAACGGCATCCCGATGGTCGGCGTGGTGGTGATCCCCCAGCCGGGCGCCAACCACATCGAGATCGCCGACGCCGTCTACAAGCGCATGGAGACGATGAAAAAGGACCTCCCGGACGACGTGGTGACCTCCTACGGATTCGACAACACGCGCTTCATCCGCGCCTCGATCGACGAGGTGAAACAGACCGTCTACGAAGCCTTCGTGCTGGTGATCATCATCATCTTCCTCTTCCTGCGCAACTGGCGCGTGACGCTGATCCCCTGCATCGTCATCCCCGTGTCGCTGATCGGCACCTTCTTCATCATGTACGTCGCGGGATTCTCGATCAACGTGCTGTCGATGCTCGCCGTTGTGCTCTCGGTGGGGCTGGTCGTAGACGACGCCATCGTGATGACCGAGAACATCTACATCCGCATCGAGCGCGGCATGACGCCCCGCGACGCCGGCATCGAGGGCGCCAAGGAGATTTTCTTCGCCGTGATCTCGACCTCGATCACGCTGATCGCCGTCTTCTTCCCGATCGTCTTCATGGAGGGCATGACCGGGCGTCTGTTCCGCGAATTCAGTCTGGTGATCTCGGGCGCCGTGGTCATCTCGACCTTCGCGGCGCTGACCATCACCCCGATGCTGGCGACGAAGCTGCTCGTCCGTCAGGAGAAGAAAAGCTGGTTATACAGCAGGACCGAACCCTTCTTCGTCTGGCTCAACGACTTTTACAGCCGCACGCTGGCGGCGTTCCTGCGCCGCCGCTGGATCGCCCTGCCGATCGTGGCGCTGACCGTCGCGCTGATCGGCTGGCTGTGGAGCACGATCCCGGCCGAGATGGCCCCGCTGGAGGACCGTTCGCAGATCTCGATCACCACCCGCGGCTCGGAGGGAGCCACCTATGAATATATCCGCGACTACACCGAGGAGATCAACCGCCTGGTCGATTCGCTCGTTCCCGAATCCGAGTCCGTGACGGCCCGCGTGTCGAGCGGCTCGGGCAACGTCCGCATCGCCCTGACCGACATCTCGACCCGCAAACGGTCGCAGATGGAGATCGCCGAGCAGATTTCGGCCGCCGTGCGCTCGAAAACCAAGGCGCGCTCCTTCGTGCAGCAGCAGAGCACCTTCGGCGGACGCCGCGGACGCATGCCCGTGCAATACGTCCTTCAGGCCACCAACCTCGAACGGTTGCAGGAGGTACTGCCCGAATTCATGACCCGGGTCTACGAAAGTCCCGTGTTCCAGATGGCCGACGTGGACCTGAAATTCAGCAAGCCCGAGGTGCGCATCGAGGTCAACCGCGACAAAGCCAATCTGCTGGGCGTCTCGACGCGCAACATCGCCCAAACGCTTCAATACGGGCTCAGCGGCCAGCGTCTGGGCTACTTCTACATGAACGGCAAACAGTACGAGATACTGGCCGAGATCAACCGTCAGCAGCGCAACAAGCCCGCCGACCTGCGTTCGATCTACGTGCGCAGCGACAAGGGCGAGATGATCCAGCTGGACAACCTGATTTCGATGGCGGAGAACGTCGCGCCGCCGCAGCTCTACCACTACAACCGCTTCATCTCGGCCACCGTGTCGGCCGGACTGGCCAAGGGCAAGACCATCGGCCAGGGGCTCGACGAGATGGACCGCATCGCCGCCGAGGTGCTCGGCGACGACTTCCGCACGGCGCTGGCCGGCGATTCGAAGGAGTTCCGCGAGAGTTCGTCGAGCCTGATGTTCGCCTTCGTGCTGGCCATCCTGCTGATCTACCTGATCCTCGCGGCTCAGTTCGAGAGTTTCAAAGACCCGCTGGTCATCATGCTCACCGTGCCGCTGGCCATCGCCGGCGCGCTGGTCTTCATGTGGAGCACGGAGCAGACGATGAACATTTTCAGCCAGATCGGCATCATCATGCTCATCGGACTGGTGGCCAAGAACGGCATCCTGATCGTCGAGTTCGCCAACCAGAAGCAGGAGGCGGGGCTCGGCAAGATGCACGCCATCGAGGAGGCGGCGTTGCAGCGCCTGCGCCCGATCCTGATGACCAGCGCCTCGACCATCCTGGGCCTGCTGCCGCTGACCGTCGCCACGGGCGAGGGTGCCAACGGACGTATCGCTATGGGCATCGCCGTGGTGGGCGGCATGGTGGTCTCGACGCTGCTGACGCTCTACATCGTCCCGGCGATATACAGCTACGTTTCGACGGACCGAATCAAGAAATCGAAAAACAACGACGCATGAAAAGAGCATTATTGACAGCCATTCTGTTAGGGGCATACGCCGCGGCCGGAGCGCAGGAGACGCCGGCGGCCTGCGAGGCGCCGGCCCCGCTGACCCTGCGCAAATGTCTGGAGATCGGACTCGAACAGAACTACGACGTGCGCATCGTCCGCAACGAGGAGCGGATCAGCGACAACGACGCCACGGCCGGAAACGCCGGGATGCTGCCCGAAATCGGCCTCTCGGCCGGATACTCGGGAACGCTCGACAACGACCGCACCACCACCCCGCGCGACGGCGACGCCGTGAGCGAATCGGGAGTCTACGACCAGACGGCCAGCGTGGGGCTGGCGGTGAACTGGACGCTGTTCGACGGATTCCGCATCCGCACCAACTACAAGCGGCTGAAGGAGATGCAGCAGATGGGCGCCCTGAAGACCCGCATCACCATCGAGGATTTCATGGCCAGCCTCACGGCCGAATATTACAACTACATCCAGCAGACGCTGCGCCTGCAAAATTTCCGCTATGCCGTGGGCCTCTCGCGCGAACGGCTCCGCATCACCGAGGCGCGCGTGCAGGTGGGCAACTTCTCGCGCCTCGACCTGCTGCAAGCCCGCGTGGACTTCAACGCCGACAGTTCGAAATACATGTCCCAGCACGAACTGGTCACCGCCTCGCGCATCCGCATCAACGAACTGCTGGCCAACGAGAACCTCGACGAAAAACTCTGCATCTGCGACACGCTGATCCGCGTCAACAGCACCCTCGAATGGGACGCCCTGCTGGAGAAGACCCTTTCGGCGAACGCCTCGCTGCTGATGGCCGAGCACGACAACACGCTGGCCGAACTCGACCTGAAAACCGTTCAGGCGCGGAACTACCCCTATGTGAACCTGACGACGGGATACGGTTACAGCCACAACCGCTACGGCAGCGGCACGAACCGTTCGCGCGGGACGCTGGGGCTGAACGCCGGGGTGCAGGTCGGCTTCACGATCTTCGACGGCAACCGCCGCCGCGAACAGCGCAACGCACGCATCGGCATCGACAACGCCCGGCTGACGCGGCAGCGGCTGGAACAGTCGCTGCGCGCCGACCTGTCGAATTTCTGGCAGGCTTACCGGAACAACCTCGAAGTGATCCTGCTCGAAGAGGAGAACCTGATCGCCGCCAAGGAGAATTACGAGATCGCCATGGAACGCTACCTGCTGGGCGACCTGCCGGGCATCGAGATGCGCGAGGCGCAGAAGAGCCTGCTGGACGCCGAGGAGCGCATCCTCACGGCGCAGTACAACACCAAGCTGTGCGAAATATCGTTGCAACAGATCAGCGGCAACGTCATGGTCTACTTGGAATAGCCGGCGCAAAACGCCGGATTCCAGGGGGCCATCCCGAAACACCCGGCCGACAGGCAAGTTCGCCGTCATTGCGAGGCAATCGCAGATGCCGCGGCAATCCGACTGCACGTTGCAACCTCACAACGCGGCCGCCGGATTCCCTCGCTCACTCACGCTCGCCCGGAATGCCCCACGCTTCCCGGCTAAGAACCGCCCGCACAAGAGGCAGGCTTCAAAGGGCAATGACAATTTCGGCACGCTTTCCAGCCTGCCCGGCACCTCTACCCTCCTCCCGCAACAACCCGGCATCCCGAATGCGGTGCCGGGCTTTTTTCGCTTTTTTAATTATTTTCCATTGGAAATTTGTTTTATCGGAAAATAAATCCCATCTTTGCATCGTTATTGATACGGAACAACAAAAAACAAGATGAGAAAACTGCTCATAACCGCCTTCGCGCTGCTGGCCTTCGCCGCCGGAAGCCAGGCACGGACCAACGACAAAAACACGAAGAATATGAAAACGATCGCATTGACCAAGGCCGACTTTCTGAAGAAGGTGGCCGACTATGAAAAGAATCCCCAGGAGTGGAAATACCTCGGCGACAAACCCGCGCTGATCGACTTCTACGCATCGTGGTGCGGCCCCTGCAAGGCGCTGGCTCCGGTGCTGGAAGAGCTGGCGGCCGAATACGGAGACCGGATCTACATCTACAAGGTCAACACCGAAGAGGAGCAGGAGCTCGCCGCGGCGTTCGGCATCCGTTCGATCCCCACGCTGCTGTTCGTCCCGATGAACGGCAAGCCCCAGATGGCTCAGGGCGCAATGCCCAAGGCGTCGCTCAAGGAGGCCATCGACAAAGTAATGCTCGGCAAGTAATGGCGCTGGTCATCGACCCCCTGCTGTGTCCGCAGAACCACCGCTGCCCGATGATCCCGATCTGTCCCGCAGGCGCGATCTCGCAAAAGGGAAACGCCCTGCCGGAGATCGACCCCGAAAAGTGCATCGAATGCGGCAAATGCGTAAGACACTGCGGCAGGCAGGCCGTACACAAAGCGGAAAGGCATGGATAAACTGTGCAGAATACGCGATTTGCAGCGTGCCGTGAACCAGTTCGAAGCCGCTTTCGAGAAACGCTACGGCATCTGCCTGAACGAAGGCATGGCTCTTTGCAGCCTCTCGAACGCCGAGCGCATGTGCCCGGGCCGGCTGGGAGAGCTGCTGGGGCTCACCCCGTCGAACACCTCGAAGGTGCTCCGCTCGGCGGAGTCGAAAGGGCTCGTGCTCCGCGAACTCTGCTGCAAGGACCGCCGGCAGATGCACTATTCGCTGACGACGAAAGGCCGCGAACTGCTCGCCTCGGTCAGCTGCCGGGAGATCGAAATACCCGAAATACTGCGCAAATGGCTGTGCGGATAGAGAATCCGGACACATAGACGCGGCGCATCACGGCGAACGGCCGCCCCGAAAGGGGTGGCCGTTCGTCATTTCCGGCCCGAAGGGCTATTCCAGAAAATGATTTTCGTCGTTGTACGTGGCGGCGAACTCGCTCAGCGACTTCAGGTGGCGGCGCAGCATGGCGACGGCCCCCTCCTCGTCCCGTTCGCGCACGCAGCGCAGCAGTTCGCGGTGTTCGAAGCAGACCTCCTCCTGCGGGACCGTGCAGACGCGGTAGCGCTGGTAGTAGCGCAGCACGTCGGGCGTGATGACCAGCAGCATCGAGGCGATCACCGGATTGTGGGCCCCGCGGGCCAGCGCCTGGTGGTAGGCGAAGTCCTTCGACACACGCTCGTCGGTATAGAATTTCTCTTCGCATTCGATCAGGGCCTGTTCGATGTTCTCCAAATCCTCGGGCGTGCGGTTGCGGGCGCAGAGCTTCACGGCTTCGAGTTCGAGCAGCACGCGCACGTAGACCAGCGACGCGAAGTCATACTGCTCGATCTGCAACGCATCGGTGATCAGACGCTCCAGCACCTGCATCTTTTCCTGCGCCACGACCGTGCCGCTCTGGGGAAAGGTCTGGACGATGCCGTAAAACTCCAGCTTCTGAAACGCCGTCCGCACGTGGGCGCGCCCCACCCCCAGCATTTCGGCAAGCCGCCGCTCGGCGGGCAGGCGTTCGCCCGGCTGCAAACTCCCCGAATAGAGTTGCTCCTTGATGTATTTGAGTACGGTTTCTACCTGTTTGACATTCGGTGAATGGTTCATGGCTAAATTCTGTTGATACTGCAAAGGTCGTAAAAAAACCAATCAAACCAATAAATTTCGAAAAATCTGTCATACTTTTTTCGGTTCCGCGCATTCTTTATCAAACTACCTGCAAACAGAACCTGAAAGATGATCGACAATTCAGAGCTACTGGAACACTGGACCGAGCTTTTCATCGGATATCTCAACGGCACGCTCAGCGAAAGCGAGGCGGCCGAATTCGAAGAGCTGACCCGCGACCCGCATTTCGAGGCGCTCCGCGAGCAGCTCACGACCAGCGGCTACATCGCCGGCCGCATGGCGGAATACGACGGGTTCGACGCCCGCAGGGCTTTCGGACGCTTCCGCACCGCCGCGGGCCTCGGCAAACCCGCCGGCACGCTGCGCCGCTGGGCCGTCGCCGCAACGGGCATCGCCGCAGCCGTGGTCGTGGCCGCCGGAATCGCGTTCCTCACCCGTCCGGCGCCGAGCGAGCGCGAACGCACGCTGCAACTGGCCGACGCCATCTACCCCGCGCCCGACAAGGTGACGCTCACGCTCGCCGACGGACGCCGGCTGCAACTCGACGGGCAGGCCGAGCGACAGATCGACGGCGTGGGCCGCGTCAGCTACGGCACCGACGGCGTGAAATACGAAGCGGCGCCCGAGATCGCCGAAAAGGCCGGAGAGGCGCCGCTCTACAACGAGCTGTCGGTCCCCGACGGAAGCAAGTGCCTCGTCACGCTGGAAGACGGCACCCGCGTATGGCTCAACGCCCGCTCGACGCTCCGCTACCCGGTGAAGTTCGCCGCCGGGGAACGCCGGGTGGAACTTTCGGGCGAAGGATTGTTCGATGTCACGCACGACCCCGAGCATCCGTTCGTCGTCGAGGCGGGCAAGGCGACGATGACCGTCCGCGGCACGAAATTCAACGTGCGCGACTTCGACGACGAGGGCATGGCCAGCACCACCCTGCTGGAAGGATGCGTCGAGGTCGGCAACCGGAGCGGCAAGGTGACCCTCGAACCGGGCATGCAGTCCCGGACGCGCGGCGCAGCCGAAACGCTCGACGTGCGCGAGGTGGACCCCGCGGCCTACACCGCGTGGACCGAAGACAAGATCGCCTTCTACAACGCCGATCTGGAGGAGGTTCTCGCCGACATCCGCCGCTGGTACCGGGTGGAAATACGGGTCAACGTCGATCCGGCGCAGTACGCGCTGACGGGAAAGATCCCGCGCGACTTCTCGCTGGCGCAGGTGATCGACCTGCTGGAGGCGATCACCGACCTGGAATTGGTGATGCCTGACGAAAAAACACTGATCGTGAACAAGAAACAATAAACAAACACCTTAATCCAAACCGTATGATACGAAAAGGCCTATTCCTCGTGTGTGCGCTGCTCATCCCGGCGCTCCTGCTGGCAGCCAAGCCCTCGAAAAGCAAGGGCAAGAACAAGAAAAAAGCGAAAACGGAACAGACGGACACCGCCTCCGTCAAAAAAACCTCCGACTACGACAAGCTCTTCAAGGGCAAGAAATGTCAGACCGTCAAGGGCCTCGTGACCATCCACAAGGTCGATGGCGAGAAGCTCTACTTCGAGCTGCCGATGTCGATCTTCGGCCGCGAGATGCTGCTCGGATCGACCGTTTCGGAGACCAGCAACAACGACCACGGCGTAGTGGGCTACAAGGCCAAGGACCCGCTGCACGTGACCTTCGCCAAGGAGGGCCACAAGAGCGTGCAGCTCTGCCTGGTCAACGACATTTACAGCGGCGACGGCAAGGACAAGGGCATCGACGAAGCGGTGCGCCGCTCCTCGATCCCGGGCATCTACCGCGCCTTCAAGATCGAAGCCTACAACGCCGACTCGACGGCCGTGGTGATCGACGTGACGAACCTCTTCATGGAGGACAACGACGATCTGACGCCGTTCGACCCGTACAGCACCTTCGGCTACAAGCCCTTCTCGCGCACCACGTCGTTCCAGAAGTCGAACAGCCATCTGGGCGACATCAAGGCTTTCGAGGACAACGTGACCGTCAAGAGCTATCTGAGCTACACCACCACCGTAACCTACTCGAACGGCCCGATGATCGGCAAGATCGAGGACAAGCGCGCCTTCACGGCCCTCGTCACCCGCACGCTGCTGCTGCTCCCCGAGAAGGAGATGCGTCCGCGCATCGCCGATCCGCGCATGAACATCTTCGTGACGGGCAAGGCCCGCTTCTCGTCGAACATGAACCGCGGCACGCTGCCCGTCTATTACGCCCGCCACTGGCGCGTGGAGCCCAAGGATGTCGAGGCTTATAAGCGCGGCGAGCTGGTCGAGCCGGTGAAACCCATCGTCTTCTATCTCGACACGAACCTCCCCGAGGCGTGGAAACCCTACGCCCGCGAGGGTATCGAACAATGGAACGACGCCTTCGAGAAGATCGGCTTCAAGAACGTCGTTCAGGTCCGCGACTACCCCACCCCGGAGGAGGACCCCGAGTTCGATCCCGACAACCTGAAATACTCCTGCATCCGCTACGCCCCGCTGGCGTTCCAGAACGCCATGGGCCCCTCGTGGGACGATCCCCGCACGGGCGAGATCATCACGGCGTCGGTGATGGTGTACCACGACATCGTCAAACTCCTGAACCGCTGGCGCTTCCTGCAAACCGCAGCCGCCGACCCCAACGTCCGCACGATGAACATCCCCGACTCGATCATGGGCAGCGCCCTGCGCTACGTCCTCTCGCACGAGGTCGGACACTGCCTGGGCTTCATGCACAACATGGCTTCGTCGGCGGCCATTCCCGTCGATTCGCTCCGCTCGCCGTCGTTCACGCAGAAATACGGCACGACCTACTCGATCATGGACTACGCCCGCTTCAACCACGTGGCACAGCCCGGCGACTACGAGCGCGGCGTCAGCATGATGCCTCCCCGCATGGGTCTCTACGACGAGTACGCCGTGAAGTGGCTCTACACCTACCTGCCCGACGCCAAGACTCCCGAAGAGGAGCAGCCCTGGCTCGACAACCTCGTCCGCTCGCACGCCGGCGACCCGATCTACCGCTACGGCAAGCAGCAGATATTCAACACGCTCGATCCCACGTCGCTGTCCGAGGACCTCGGCGACGACCACGTGCGCGCTTCGGAGTACGGCATCAGGAACCTCAAATACATCATGAAGCACCTGAACGAGTGGTACGGCGAGGACGACAACGACCTCACGGCCCGCGAGGCGATGTACAAATACCTGCTCAACCAGTACCTGACCTACATCAACCACGTCTACAACGTCAAGGGCGGCATCATGATGAACGAGCGCAAGGCCGGCGACCCGCGCCCCTCCTACTCGTTCATCGACGGCGACTACCAGCGCCGCGCACAGCAGTTCCTGATCGACCAGCTCCACGACCTCGACTGGCTCGACGATCCCGTGCTGCTCAAAGAACTGCCGCTGCAAGGCAACCTCTCGGTGCGCGTACAACGTATTCTCGTGGCCTGCATCGAGGCCGACAAGGGCAGCTTCGGCCGCATGATCGACCCCGCCCCGAACGCCTACTCGCAGCTCGAACACGGCGACGACGCACTGAAAGGCATCTTCCTGCACACCTATCAGGGCAAGAGCCTCACGCCGCGCGACCGCAGCAACCAGAACTCCTACGTCGATATGCTGCTGATGATCACCCGTCTGGCTCCCCAGAAAAGTTCGGAGAAAGGCATCGCCGACGACGAGCGCGGCATCGGCTTCGCCCCGCAGCTCGACGAGAACGGCTGGAACATCTCGACCGGCAACGTCTATGCCGAGGCTCTGGGCGACGGCGACATGATGTCGCGCATGGAACGTCAGCTGGAAGCCGACCTGTTCGGCACCTCCAACACCCCCGAGGAGATCGGCGGATTCGGCTATTTCCGCTCGCTGACCGAATCGCTCTCGCCGCGCGACGCCATGTACTACGGCCGTCTGATCAAGGTCCGCGACCTGCTGCGCCAGAAACGCTACACCGGCGATCAGGAGACGCGCAACCACTACGAACTGCTACTCCACCGCATCGAAGGCGCTTTACAGTAATTTAACCCCAAACAGCGATCACATTATGAAACGATATCTGATCTGTCTGCTTTCGCTGCTGCTCCTGTCGGGCTCTTCGACGGCGACTTTCGCCAAGGGCAGGAAATCGAAGAAGAAAGCCCAGACGACGACCGCCGCCGCACCCGTCAAAAAGCAGAGCGAATACGACAAGCTCTTCAAGGACAAGAAGGTAAAAACCTCGAAAGGCGGCATCATGACCCTGCACATCGTCGATGACAAACTGCTGGTCGAACTGCCCCTGAAAATGCTCAACCGCGACATGATGCTCATGTCGTCGGTGGCCGAGATCACCGACCACACCGACAGTTACGTCGGCCTCTCGCCGCTGCGGCCGCTGCAAGTCAAGTTCGACACGATCAACCGCACGGTCCTGCTGCGCCGCGACCGCAGCCAGTCGGTCGTGGCCGACAACGGCGAGGAGATCCGCCGCGCCCTGGCCCAGAGCAACATGCCGGCGATCCTCGGGTCGTACAAGATCAAAGCCTTCAACGCCGACTCCACGGCCGTCGTGTTCGACATGACCGACCTGTTCATCGGAGGCGAAAGCCTGCTGACGGCCATCGACCCCCGCTCGGAAACGAAACTCGTGCTGCGCGGCGTCTCCTTCAACCAGAAGAAGGACCGCTCGCTGCTGACCGACGTGGCGGCCTTCGACGACAACGCCACCGTCACCAGCTACATCACCTACGACAGCAAAATCGGCAAGACCTACAACAAGGTGACCACCGCCAAGCTGGTGCGTTCGCTGGCCCTGCTGCCCGAGACGCCGATGCGTCCGCGCCTGGCCGACTTCCGTCTGCCGCTGAACGTGCTGGGCAAGTACAACTACCACTCGGACTACAAGCTGATGAACCCCGTCTATTTCGCCACCCGCTGGCGCATGGAGCCGTCGGACCAGGCGGCCTACGACCGGGGCGAAGCCGTGGAGCCCAAGGCCCCCGTGGTTTTCTACATCGACACGACCTTCACGGCGCAGATGAGCGCCGCCATCACGAAGGGCATCCTCGAATGGAACAAGTGCTTCGAGGCCATCGGCTTCAAGAACGCCATCCGCGTCAGGCCGTTCCCCACGCCCGAAGAGGACCCGCAGTTCAGCCCCCAGAATTTCCGCTACAACTGCATCAACTACGTGCCTTCGCTCACGGGCGACACCCGCGTGCGCACCTACGTCGATCCCCGCAGCGGCGAGATTCTCCGCACGACGGTCATGGTCTGCCACAACATGACGTGGGAGATGCCGTTCGAGATCTTCGTCTTCACGGCGCACGCCGATCCGTCGGTGCGCCAGCGCTACATGCCCGACAGCACGCTTTTCGAGCACGTCAAGAACCACTTCACGTGGCTCACCGGCGTTGACTGCTTCGGCATGTCGTACAACCTGACCTCGTCGGCGGCCTTCCCCTCGGATTCGCTGCGCCACAACGCCGCCTTCACGCGGAAATACGGCACGACGCCCTCGATGCTCGACATCGCCAAGTACAACTTCATCGCGCCGATCGACGCTGTGGAGAAGGGCTTCCGCATCACCCCGACGGGCGTGGGCGAATACGACTACCACGTCGTGAAATGCCTCTACAAGCCCGTTCCCGAAGCCAAGACCTCCGAGGAGGAGCTCAAGGTGATCGAGAAATGGGTGGACGCCACGGTCGGCAATCCCGTCTACCGCTACGAGAACGCCAAGGACTGCCCCGACTGCGGCGCCAACGACGTGGGCGACGACGACATCAAGAACTTCAAGTACGCCCTGGGCAACCTCAGGTACTGCATGGAGAACTTCGACAAGTGGATCTCCGACGAGGACGACCCCGAGTATCTCTACCGCAACGGCATCTACAACTACCTCTACCGCCGCTACAAACAGCTGCTGACCCAGGTGGCCATCACGGCCTACGGCGTGAAGACCTACGAACGCAAGGCCAACGACCCCGTTCCCAGCTATGAGTTCACGCCCTATGCGGAACAGAAGGAGGCCCTCGACATCCTCTACGCCAACCGCTACATGCCCGACTGGGTGCAGCGCCCCGAGCTAGTGCGCCTGATGGGCATCCAGCGCGAACGCATCGAGGAGCACAAGGACTACCTCAGCCTGCTGATGAACGCCACGGCGACCCGTCTGTTCATCTACGAGGGGCGGGGCAAGGAGCATTTCGACCATGCGCGCTACATCCGCTACATGTTCGACAAACTCTTCGAGAAGACCCGCAAGGGACAGAAGCTCTCCGACGAGGATTTCTACTACCAGACGAACTTCGCCAAGACGATGATGGCCTCGTCGAAAATCGTGGACCGCAACGCCAAGTACCGGAACGGTTCGGCATCGGCGCTCGCGGCGCAGATCGCCGGCGACCCGAAGGTCTTCGATTTCAGCGACCCCGAAGCGTGCATGAAGGCCCTCGACGAGATGCCGCTGCTCTACTCGACGAACGGCGTGGACTTCGGACGCGACGAGGTCGGCGCCCAGTACGGAGCGCTGAAATACTGGCCCGTGATCAACACGCAGTCAACGCGCCAGCTCTACTACGGCATCCTCAAGGAGCTGCGTCAGATCGTGAAACCCTACGTCAACAGCAGCGACCGGCGCACCCGCGAACACTACCGGTTCATCTACGAGTCGATCAGCCGGCTCATCGACTAAGACTTTGAAGATCCCCGCCTCCGGGGTTCGAAGGCGGGGATCTTTGATCGTTTCATCTATATAACCCGACAGCGTATGAAGAAATTTTTACCCGAAGCAGGTTTCTCCGGCAGAGTGATGCGGCGGCTGGCCGTGCTGCTGGTGATCTGGACAGCGGGACTGAGCGCCGTCCGCGCACAGCAGTCGCAGCAGACGATCGCGGTCAACTTCCGCAACGCCACCGTACAGCAGGTCTTTACCTGGCTGGACAACCACACGCAGTACGACTTCGTCTACAACAATTCGCAGATCGAGTCGCTGCCGCGCGTTTCGATGCAAATGAGCCGCACCACCGTCGTTGACGTGGTGAAACACTGTCTGCGCAACAGCAGCCTCAGCTACCAGATCCGCGGCAACATGGTCGTCATCCGACCTGCGGACGAGATCAAAAAGGGCACCGAGGAAGCCGTGCAGTTCTCCGGCGTGGTCTACGACGAAAACGGACTGCCGCTGGCCGGCGTGAGCGTCGTGCTCAAACAGGCGAGCCGCGGCGCCGTGACGGGTCCCGACGGCAAATTCACCCTCAAGGCCCGCCGCTCGGACGACATGACCCTTTCGTTCTCGTTCCTGGGCATGAAGAACCAGGAGATCGCCGTTTTCAACAACGGCAAGCAGGTCTTCAAGGAGCTGGACAAGATCAACGTCCACATGGACCCGGCCGTGAGCGAAATCGGCAACGTCGTGGTCACGGGCATCCTGAACATCGCCCAGAAATCGTTCTCCGGATCATCGACCACGATCACCGGCGAACAGCTCAAAACCGTGGCGCCCCAGGGCAACGCCCTGAGCGCCATCCAGATCTTCGAGCCTTCGTTCCGCATCGCCGAGAACCTCGACATGGGTTCGAACCCCAACGCCCTGCCGCAGATGTACGTCCGCGGACGCTCGGGCATCGGCACCCCCGCCCTCGACGAGAGCCTCACCTCGGAGCATGCGCTCAAGAACGACCCCAACCAGCCGATCTTCATGCTCGACGGCTATGAGGTGTCGATGGAGAAGATCTACGACCTCGACATCGAGCGCATCGAGACCTACACCATCCTGAAAGACGCCGCCGCAACGGCCATGTACGGTTCGCGCGCGGCCAACGGCGTGGTCGTCATCACGACCAAGCCCCTGCCCGCCGGACGCCTGAACGTCACTTACAGCGGCAATTTCACGATCAACGCCCCCGACCTGTCGAGCTACAACCTGATGAACGCCCGCGAGAAGCTCGAAGCCGAGCGGCTGGCCGGCTACTACGACACGGACGATCCGTCGCAGATCGCCACGAAGCTCAAAGAGTACAACGGCAAGTTGCAGAACATCGAGCGCGGCATCGAGACCGACTGGCTCGCGCTGCCGCTGCGCACGTCGTTCGGCCACAAGCACTCGATCGGCATCGCCGGCGCCTCCGACGCCTTCCGCTACGGACTCGACCTGATGTACGACGACCAGGAGGGCGTGATGAAAGGCCAGAACCGCAAGAAGATGTCAGCGGCGCTCAACCTGCAATACCAGTACAAGGGCCTCACGTTCCGCAACCAGATGACCACCACGCTGGTCAATTCGCAGGAGTCGCCCTACGGCACCTTTTCGGACTACGTGCGCATGAACCCCTACGACACCTATCTCGACGAAAACGGCAACATCGGCATGAACATGGCGACCTGGCACAGCGGCTCGCCCTACCGCAACCCGATGTACGACGCCACGCTGGGCAGTTTCGACAAGGGCAAACGCCACGAATTCTACGACCAGTTCGATGTCCGTTACTACCTCAACAAGAAGATCAATTTCAAAGCCAACGTCGCCCTGGGATATATCGTCAGCGACTCGGACAAGTTCACCGATCCCGCCGCAGCCAAGTTCCAGAGCACCGAGAAAAAAGGCCAGCTGACGACCTCCCGGCAAAAGCAATCGACCTACGACATCTCGCTGAACGGTTATTACAACGACCAGATCGGCCGTCACAACATCAACTTCGTCGTGGGTCTGAACATCCGCGAAGAGAAGACCAACTACGAGGGATTCACTTACAGCGGATTCCCCGAAGGCGGATTCTCGGCCCCGGGTTACGCCAAGGACATCGACACGAAGAGCTACCTCGAAGGCAAGAACCGGTTGTTCGGCGCCCTCGCCGTGCTCAACTACTCGTACAACGACGTGATCTTCGCCGACCTTTCGGGACGTATCGACGGCAGCTCGCAGTTCGGCTCCAACAAACGCTTCGCCCCCTTCTTCTCGACCGGCGCCGGCGTCAACGTCCACAACCTGAAATTCTTCAAGGAGAACACGCCGTGGCTCACGCAGTTCAAGCTGCGCGGAACCTACGGCATGACGGGTAAGGTGTCGTTCCCCTCCTACGCCGCACAGAACAAGTACGAGATGTTCACCGACTGGCAGTATCCGACGGGCGACGGCGTGCAGATCATGTATCTGGGCAACCCCAATCTGAAATGGGAGCGGACGCTCCAGACCGATCTGGGCTTCGAATTCGAGATCCTCAAGGGGGTGTTCTACGCCAAATACAACTACTACATCAAGGACACCCACGACAACATCGCCGACATGTTCATCCCGACCTCGTCGGGCTTCACCTCCTACAAGGAGAACATCGGCCGCATGGAGAACCGCGGACACGAGATCAAGCTCCAGAGCCGCGTCGTCAACACCCGGAACACGATCATCAACCTGATATTCAACGGCGCGTCGAACAAGGGCAAGCTCAAAAAGATCTCCAACTCGCTGAGAGCCTACAACGACCGCGTGAACGAGCACTACAACTCCAACCAGGGCGGCAACGACGTGCAGTCCACCCCGCTGCTGCGCTACGTCGAAGGCGGCTCGCTGACGGGCATCTACGCCATGCGCTCGCTGGGCATCGACCCGGCGACGGGCAAGGAGCTCTACATGCGCCGGGACGGTTCGACCACCTTCAAGTGGGACCCCGCGGAGAATGTGCTGGTCGGCGACACCGAACCCTCGATGAGCGGTTCGTTCGGCCTGAGCGCCTATTGGAAAGGCTTCACGCTCGACACCTACTTCATGTACGAATGGGGCGGACAGCGCTACAACCAGACGCTCCGCACGACGATCGAGATGGCCGACATCCTCAACAGCAACTGCGACCGCCGCGTGCTGAGCGACCGTTGGATCAAACCCGGCGACATCGCCCGCTTCCGCGACATCAAGGACTACAACTCGGTGACGCGCCCCACGTCGCGCCTGGTGCAGAATTACAGCTACCTCAACATGTCGAGCCTCTCGGTGGGCTACGAGTTCAAACGCGACATGATCCGCAAACTGGGCCTCTACCGCCTCAAACTGCAATTCAACTGCCGCGACCTGTTCACCGCCAGCTCGATCCAGGTCGAGCGCGGCCTCTCGTCGCCCTACGCGCGTGCGTTCACCCTTTCCGTCAACGCCTCCTTCTAAAAAATGCGTGAATCATGAAAACAAGAAAGATATATCTCGCTTCGCTTCTCCTCGCCGCAACGATGGCCACGGCCTGCGAGGAGTGGCTGAAAATAGAGCCCGAATACGAAATCACCGATACGGACCTCTACAAGAACACCGCCGGCTACTACAAAGTCGTCAACGGCCTCTACCGCCAGATGTCGGATTTCGCGCTCTACGGCAAGGAACTCTCGTGGGGCATGACCGACGTGTGGGCGCGCTACTACGCCATCGACCCCGCCAGCGACTACAAGTCCTATCCCCAGATGTACGATCTGGAATACGAGGCCAAGGAGGCCGCGTCGCTCGCCTCCGCGGCCTGGGGCGCCGGTTACAAGATCATCGCCCAGGCCAACGACCTGATCGCGCACACCGAGAAGACCGACGACGGATTCTTCACCAACGAAGAGATCGACCGCAATACGATCCTCGGCGAAGCCTACGCCATCCGCGCCATGATGCACTTCGACCTGATGCGCCTGTTCGGAGCGTCGATGGAGGTCGATGCCGACGGACGCTACATCCCCTATGTCGAGACCTATCCTTCGACGGTCAACCCGCCGATCCCGAACCGGGAATTCATGGAAAAGACGATCGGCGACCTGGTGAAGGCCCGCGACCTGCTCAAAACGTTCGACGTTGAGGTCAACCCCTCCTACGCCACGTCCACGGCCTACCGCTTCTTCGGTTCGAGCAACCCCGCGCAGGGCAAATTCTACAACAACCGCGGCACCCGGCTGAACTACTACGCCGTGACGGTGCTGCTGGCCCGCGCCTGCCTCTGGGCCCAGAAGACCGACGATGCGCTGACCTATGCGCAGGAGATCATCGACCTGGTGACCGCCAAGACCTTGCAGTTCTCCACCTCGGGATCGATCCTGAGCGTCCCCAAGATGTTCGACGACCTGCTCTTCGGATTCTATCAGGAGAAACTGACGGAAACGTTCGAGCCCTACGTCAACAATACCAACTCGCGCCGGCTGACCATCGACGACAAGACTTTCTTCACCACGCCGACGAACGACAAGCGTTCGGGTTTCATCAAGACCTCGACCAATTTCCTCACGAAATACACCGTCAACGTCTCCGATGAAAAGGACAAGATCGTCCCGAACATCCGTATCAGCGAGGCTTACTACATCGCCGCCGAATGCCTTTACAAGACCGACATGAAGACGGCCGCCGCCGACCTGATGGTCGTGCGCAAGGCCCGCGGCTACTCGTCGCCCGTGCTTTCGGGCACGATGACCGACGATGCGTTCTGGGAGGCCCTGACCTACGAATACCGCAAGGAGTTCATCGGCGAGGGGCAGCTCATCTTCTTCTACAAGCGCACCAACCGTCCGATCACCTTCTCCGAAGGCAAATTCGACCACAAGGGCAAACTCACCCTGCCGGTTCCCGACAGCGAAAGTGCGATCTAACCGATGAAACACATGAAAGCAGACACGATGAAAAAGACGACAGCCATACTTGCAGCGGCAGCGGCATTGGCCATGACCGCCTGCAACAAGTCGGAGATTCTCGCTCCGACCGACCAGCGATACATCTACATGTCGTATCCGGAGAGCGGGAATCCGGTTTTCAATTTCTCGTTCATCTCCACGACCAAGGAGACCGTGCAGATCGCCGTGCCGATCAAATTCGCCGGACGGCCGCTGACCGAGGACCTCTCCTACGCCCTGAAGGTCTACCCCGGAGACGAGCAGACGACGCTGAAAGCCAACGAAGAGTACGAACTCCCGGAGCTGGTTTTCCACAAGGAGAGCTTCCTCGACACGATCTTCGTCACGGTCCACAAGACCGCCCGGATGGAGAACGGCACCTACAACCTCAAATTCAGCCTCGAAAGCAACGAGAACTTCTTCGCTACGCAGACCGGATTTCTGGAGGCCGAACTCCGCGTCACGGCGCAGATCGCGCAGCCTTCGTGGTGGAACCAGTCGGTCGTGGATTTCTATTTGGGAACATACAGCGACAAAAAGTTCGGACTGTTCTCGCAGAATATCTTCACGGGCGACTACGGCGAACTGAGCGACAGCGAAAAACGGTTCTATGCGCTCAAATTCAAGTACTGGCTCGCAGAGAATCCCCAGACGGAGGAGGACGGCACACAGATGAAAGTGGCGATCCAGGGTTAACCATTAAAAGAGACAGACTATGAAACGATATCTATTTCTGATTCCGGCCGTCGTGGCGGCGCTGCTGACCGGATGTTACAGCGACGACACGAACACCGACTACAAGACGCTCGACCTGCCGGTGATCGACAACCCGGAGAACGACTTGGCGCTGTTCGTCCCCAACCGGGCCTACAAGATCAAACTCGCCGACCGCTTGCAGATCACGCCCAACGTCGTCTACAAGAACATGAACGACCTCTCGTACCGCTGGGTCATCGACGGCAGGGAGGTAGCCACGACGAAGGACCTCGACTGGGAGTGCGACATGGAAGCCAACCGGGTCTACTGCTATTTCGAAATTCACCGCAACTCCGCGGGAAACTCCACGATCTTCCCTTTCAGCATCGAACTCGATCAGCCTTACGTGACGGGTTACAACCTGTTGGTCGAAAAGGACGGGGCGCTGCGCTACGACTTTATCAGCTATACCGTGGCGGCGCTTTACACGTTCGACTACTACGAGAACGGCGCCGGCATCCAGATTCCTTTCACGGGCGACAATCCCCGCTTGCAGGAGTACTGGTCGTGCGAAAAGTCATCCGTCATCGGCAAAGAGATGTTCCTCGACGACGATCCGGAGAACTGCGCCTCGTTCAGCGGCGAAACCCTGCTGCACGAAATGACGCTGAAGCAAGAGTTCCTCAATGAGGAGTTTCCGGAGAACTTCCGGGTGAAGGACTTCATGCACGGCGGCTTCATCAGCTACGTGATGGCCGACGACGGGCGTGTCTTCCAGCGCAAGGGCTCGCGCATCTACTATACGGGACATTTCCTCGACCTGCCGGTGCGTTACGACGGCAAGCAGATCAACGGAGTGAAATTCATCACGGCGCGCTACGCCGAAGGCTACGGTCTGATCTACGACCAGACTGAAAACGGCGGCCGTTTCCTGGTGGCCAATCTCGATTACAGCACCTCCGAGGCGGATTCCGGCGAAAGGGCGGGAAATATCACGGAGTTCCCCGACGACAGCGGCATGAGCGGCATCACCGACTACGAGTTCATCGACGGCTGGTTCATCAAGGACGCCAACGTCATGGCCTATCCCCAGCAGTCGGGCGTCATGATGCTGTTCCGCAAGAAGTCCGACGGCAAATATTACACGCGCGAGGTGAAGATCTCCTATACGCCGAGAACCTCGGCCGTAGAGATGTCGGAGGTCTACGAAGAGGTTTACCGCGAACTTCCCGAGTTCGGTCCCGACAGCAAGACGTGCGTCATCCGCATCGACGGCGGCAGCTACTACAAGTCGGGTTACATGTTCTACACCGCGGCGTCGAATCCGCGCAAGGTGCTGGTCAAGGAGCGCACGGCGACGGGAGCCCCCACGGAGTTCCACACGTTCGATCAGGATGTCGTGGCCATTGTCGAAGGTACGATGAAGAGCAATAATTGCTATATGCTCTTCGCATTGGCCGACGGCACGGTGATGATGTACACCACTTCGAACCGGAACGTGGGTTCTGGCGTGAACTTCCTCACCTTCGAGGAGGAGCGCGTCATCGAGAAATACCGGATCGACGGCAAAATCCGCTGGGCCGGATTCAAATACGGCAACATCTCGAACTTCTGATCCGCGGAACATAGCCCTCGGAAAAACGCAATTTCGGGCAGGTACGACGGAGAGTTTTCGCTCTCCGCGGCCTGCCCGAAATATTTTGCCCCGGGGCCGCCGCTCCCGGCGCCGGGAGGGGTCAGATACCGCCCCCGTCCTCGAAAGTCGAGATGCTCGCACGCCCCTGAACGACCCGCGAACAGGGCGGCAGATCGGTCGTCTGCCAGACGTTGCCGCCGATGACCGAATCGTGGCCGATCCGCACGCGGCCCAGAATCGAAGAGTTGGAATAAACCACCACGCGGTCTTCGAGAATCGGGTGGCGCGGTTCGCGGAGGATGTTGCCCGCGGCGTCGAACTTGAAGCTCTTGGCGCCGAGCGTCACGCCCTGATAGAGCCGCACGTGGTCGCCAATGACGCACGTTTCGCCGATCACGACACCCGTACCGTGGTCGATGCTGAAATATTCGCCGATCTCGGCACCGGGGTGTATGTCGATGCCCGTGGCCGAGTGGGCCGCCTCGGAGATCAGCCGCGGGAGGATCGGCACGCCGAGTTGCAGCAGGGCGTGCGCGAAGCGGTAGTGGGTCATGGCGACAAGGGCCGGATAGCAAAGGATCACCTCTTCGTAGCTCGCGGCCGCAGGGTCGCCGTCGAAGACGGCCTTCACGTCGGTTCCGAGCCGGCGGCGCAGTTCGGGCAGCCGCTCCAGCAGCTGTCCGGCGACCCGCTCGCCGAACCGCCCGGCGTCCGGATGCTCCCCGCGGCGGAAGATGGCGCAGGCCCGGGCGCTCTGGCGGGCGAGAATGGAGTAGAGGTCGCCGAGGAGCCCGCCGAACGGTTCCGAGTCGAAATACCCGGCGAAGACCGCCGAACGGAAAAGCAGCAGGGCACGTTTCAGTTCCGCCGGGTCGATACCCGCCGAAGCGGCCGCAGGGATGTGGGCGTCCGGCGCTGCGAGGGCTTCGGCGATCCGCCCGAAGCGCATATCGGAGGATGCGGGGTTCATAGGCGGATATCGGTTTTGTATTCGTCGAAAGCGTACAGCAAGGTCGAAAGATAGCGTTCGCCCGTGTCCGGCAGCAGCACGACGATCGTTTTGCCGCGGTACTCCTCCCGTTTGGCCAGTTGCAGGGCCGCGTATGCGGCGGCTCCGGACGAGATGCCGACCAACAGCCCCTCGCGCGAGGCCAGCAGCCGCGCCGTAGCGATGGCTTCGTCGTCGGCGACCGGCATGACGAGATCCACAACCGAGGGATCGTAGTTCCCGGGAACGAAGCCGGCGCCGATACCCTGTATCTTATGGGCCCCCGGAGCTCCGCCCGACAGCACGGGAGAGGAGGCCGGTTCCACGGCCGCAATCCGTACCGCGGGATTCAGCTCTTTGAGCCGGCGGCCTGTGCCGCTGACGGTTCCGCCCGTGCCGACCCCGGCCACGAAAAGGTCGATTCCGCCCTCGGTGTCGCGCCAGATCTCCTCGGCGGTGGTGCGGTAGTGCCGCGCGGGGTTGGCGGGGTTCTCGAACTGCTGGAGGATGACCGAGCCGGGAATCTCCTCACGGAGCGCCTGCGCCCGGGCGATGGCCCCCTTCATCCCCTCGGCGCCGGGGGTGAGGACCACCTTCGCGCCGTAGGCCGCCACGAGCCGCCGGCGCTCGACGCTCATCGTCTCGGGCATGGTCAGAATCAGCCGGTAGCCCTTCAGGGCGCTGACCAGCGCCAGCCCGACGCCCGTATTTCCGCTCGTGGGTTCGATGATCGTGGCACCGGGACGGAGTGCGCCGTCGGCTTCGGCCCGCTCGACCATCGCCAGGGCGACGCGGTCCTTCACGCTTCCCGCGGGATTGAACAGTTCGACCTTCGCCACGACCCTCGCCACAGCGCCCGCATCCCGGCCCAGACGCTCCAATTCGACCATCGGCGTATCGCCGACAAGTTCCAGAACGGAATTCACAATTTTCTTCATAATTTCCGGTTTTTCTTGAAAAACAAAAAAGCGGCAGACAAACGTCTGCCGCCGAATCTATAAAACGATAGGAATTAGCTCATTGAATCACTTCCTTCACACTTCAACCCTGCCCGGCAGCAGACACGACGAATCGCAACGACAACAGATCGCCGCTGCACGACACATCGTATTTTTTACTGCCAGCATGAAAAACACAGGGTTCAATCGGAAGCAAATATAAATCATTTTTTCGAGAAATCCAATCATTTCCTCTTCGTTCCGGCCCGAAGGCCGCGATCAGCGCTCCTTTCGGCTCTCGAGGTAGTGGCGGTATTCGACCGGAGTCACCTTGATGAACTGGGGCGCATAGCGTTCCCACTCTTCGAGCATCCTGCGTCCTATGAGGCTGTCGGTGTGACGGACGTGCGCCGCGATCAGCCGATGGAGTTCCTCCCGGTCGTCGGCGTTGTCCAGCAGGGTCAGTTCGACCATCTCCATGTTGCAGTAGTAGTCGAAATCTCCGCGCGGGTTCCAGACGTAGGCGATGCCGCCGCTCATGCCGGCCGCAAAGTTGCGCCCGGTCTGTCCGAGCACGGCCACACGGCCTCCGGTCATGTATTCGCAGCCGTGGTCGCCCACGCCTTCGACGACGGCCGTGGCGCCGCTGTTGCGCACGCAGAAGCGTTCGCCGACCCGTCCGTCGATGTAGGCTTCGCCGCCCGTCGCCCCGTAGAGCAGGGTGTTTCCGGCAATGACGTTCCCTTCGGCCGCGAAGCGCGACCCGGCGGGCGGGACGACGACGATCCGGCCGCCGGAGAGGCCCTTGCCGAGATAGTCGTTGGCGTCGCCTTCGAGGCGGAACGAGATTCCCGGAGCGAGGAAGGCCCCGAAACTCTGCCCTGCGCTTCCGCGGAACGTGACCGAAAGCGCCTCGGCCGGAAGGCCCTCGCGGCCGCACTTCCGCGTGACATATCCGCTGAGCATGGCGCCGACGCTGCGGTCCGTGTTGGCGATCGGGAAGGTCTGCGAAACGCTCTTCCCGTCCCGGAGAATCCGGTCGGCCAGCGGCAGCAGCAGCTGGTCCGGAACCTCGGCCAGCGCGTGTTCCTGCGGCAGGCGGCAGCGGATGTCGGCGTCGCCGGCGGGCCGGTGGAGCAAACGCCGCAGATCGAGCCGTGCGACGGGGCTCTCCGGCGGTGCGGTGCGCTGGCGCAGCAGGTCGCTGCGTCCGATCAGATCGTCGAGACGCTCGTAACCCAGCTCCGCGATGCGGCGGCGGATGTCCTCGGCCAGCAGCCGGAAGTAGTTGATCAGCCGGTCGGCGGTCCCGGTGAAGCGTTCGCGCAGCTGCGGGTCCTGCGTCGCCACGCCCATCGGACAGGTGTTGGTATGGCACTTGCGCAGCATCCGGCACCCCAACGCCACGAGCGCCGCCGTGCCGAATCCGTACTCCTCGGCCCCCAGCAGGGCGCTGACCAGCACGTCGCGGGCGCATTTCAGCTGCCCGTCGGCTTGCAGGCGCACCCGGCCGCGAAGCCGGTTGAGGACGAGCGTCTGCTGAATCTCCGCAAGTCCGATCTCGACCGGAACGCCCGCGTATTTCATCGAATCCGCGGGGCTGGCACCCGTACCGCCGTCGCAGCCGCTGATCAGAATCTTGTCGGCCTTCGCCTTGGCAACGCCCGCGGCGATGGTTCCCACGCCGCTCTCGGCCACCAGCTTCACGCTGACGAGCGCTTCGGGATTGACATTCTTCAGGTCGAAGATCAGCTGGGCCAGGTCCTCGATCGAATAGATGTCGTGGTGAGGCGGCGGCGAGATGAGCGTGATGCCGGGAATCGAGTGGCGGGTGCGGGCGATCATCTCATCGACCTTGAAGCCCGGCAGCTGACCTCCCTCGCCCGGCTTCGCGCCCTGGGCGACCTTGATCTGAATCTCGTCGGCATTGACCAGATACTCCGCATCGACGCCGAAACGCCCCGATGCGACCTGCTTCACCGCACTGCGCAGCGACGTGCCGTCGGGAAGCGGGGTGTTGCGGGCGGGGTCCTCGCCCCCTTCGCCGGTGTTGCTCTGACCGCCGATGCGGTTCATCGCGGCCGCGAGCGTCTCGTGGACCTCGCGGCTGATGGCGCCGAACGACATCGCCTCGACGACGAAACGCCGCATGATCGCCTCGGCGGGTTCGACCCGCTCCAGCGGTATCGGAGCCCGGGGGCTGACGATCTCGATCGCATCCCGCAGAAACGCAGGCGTATCGGCGTGCTCGGCATGGCGGGTGAATTCGGCGAACTTCTCCGGATCGCCCGTCTGCGCCGCGGCCTGGAGCGAGAGCACCGTGGCGGGATTCCAGCCGTGGAACTCGCCGTCGCGGCGGTAGGCATAGCGCCCCACGTTTTCGAGCGGTTCGTCGGCGGCTCCCGGGGCGAATCCCAGCGCGTGCATGGCCAAAGCCTGCCGGGCCACGTCGTCCGGACCGATGCCGCCGATCGACGAGATGCCGCCGCCCATATAACGTCCGAGCAGCTTCTCGCCGACGCCGAGCGGTTCGAACAGCGCGGCGCCCCGGTAGCTGCGGATGGTCGAGATGCCCATCTTGGACATGATTTTCAGCATCCCCTTGTCCACGGCCTTGATGTAATGACGCTCCGCAGCCTCGAAGTCGAGCTGCAACTCCCCGGAGGCGGTCAGCGCCTTGAGAATGGCGAACGCCATATAGGGATTGACCCCGCTGGCGCCGTAGCCCATCAGCAGGGCGACGTGCATCGTTTCGCACACTTCGCCGCTCTCGACGATCACGGCGATCTGCGAACGCTTGCGGCGGGATATCAGGTAGTGGTGCACGGCCGACATGGCCAGCAGCGAGGGGATGGCGGCATGCGCGGCATCGACGCCGCGGTCGCTGAGGATCATGTAGTTGTATCCGTCGTCCACCGCCTTTTCCGCGGCCCGGCACAGTTCGCCGAGCGCCTTTTCGAGCGCCGCGCCGTCGCCGCCGACCGGGAAGAGCATCGGCAGCGTGATCGTGCGGAATCCCTTGTACTCCAGATGGCGCAGGATGTCCAGATCGCGGTCCGAGATGATCGGCGAGGACATCATCACCACCTTGCACAACTCCGGAGAGGGTTTCAGAATGTTCTTGCGCACGGCGCCGATGTAGCTCGTCAGCGACATGACCAGCTCCTCGCGGATGGAGTCCATAGGCGGGTTGGTGACCTGGGCGAACTGCTGGCGGAAGAAATTGAAGAATCGCTGGGGTTTCCGCGACAGCACGGCGATCGGCGTGTCGTCGCCCATAGAAACCAGCGGTCCGGCCGCAGCCGCAGCCATCGGCCGGATGATGCGGTCGATCTCCTCCCGGTCATAGCCGAAGGCGCGCAGCAGCTGGGGGTAATTCTCCACTTCGTGCGTCACGCTGCGTCCGCTGGTGATGTTTTTCAGGAGGATGCGGTTGTCGTGCAGCCACTCGTCGTAGGGGTGTTCGTTGGCCAGCCGGCTCTTTATCTCGTCGTCGAACAGAATCTGCCCCTGCTCGGTATCGACCATGACGATCTTGCCCGGCTCCAGACGCCCTTTCGACTCGATGTCGGCGGCCGGAATGTCCAGCACGCCCGTCTCGGAAGCGATGACCATCAGCCCGTCGCGCGTGATGAGATAACGGGCCGGGCGCAGGCCGTTGCGGTCGAGCATGCCGCCCGCATAACGGCCGTCGGAGAAGATGACGGCCGCGGGACCGTCCCAGGGAGCCATGAAGATGGAGTGGTATTCATAAAAGCTCTTCAGCTTCTTCGAGAGCGGGTTCTTCTCGTTGAAGCTCTCCGGAACGAGCATCGCCAGCGCATGCGGCAGCGACATGCCGCCGCGCAGGAAAAATTCGAGCGCATTGTCGAACGACGCGCTGTCGCTCATCCCCGGCTGGATGATCGGCCCGAGGCCGCCCTCCGCATCGCCGGCGAACTCGGGGTGGAGCACCGCCTCGCGCGTCCCCATCCAGAGCCGGTTGCCGCGGATGGTGTTGATCTCGCCGTTGTGCCCGATCAGCCGGAAGGGCTGCGCGAGGCTCCACGTCGGGAAGGTATTGGTCGAAAAACGCGAATGCACCAGAGCGATGGCGCTCGAAAAGTAGGGGCTTTGCAGATCAGTGAAGTAGTGGCGCAGCTGGCGGGAGGAGAGCATCCCCTTGTAGACGATCGTCCGGGTCGAGAGACTGACGACGTAGCAGCTCTGCTTGTCGCGGATGGCGGAGCCGGCCAACCGGAATTCGATCCGCTTGCGGACGATGTAGAGCAGCTCTTCGAGCCGCTGGCGGTCGTCGCACCCCACGATGAAGAGCTGCCGGATGACGGGCTCCGTCGCCGCGGCGTCGGCGCCGAGGATCGAACTGTCAACGGGAACGTTGCGCGACGCCGTCAGACGAAGCCCCTGCTCCTCGACGACCTCCGTCACCAGCTGCATGAAAAGCTGCTGGTCGGCGCCGTCGCGCGGCAGGAAGACCATGCCGACGCCGTAACGCCCCTTCTCGGGCACGGGAATGCCGTTCAGCAGAATGAATTCATGGGGAATCTGCACCAGAATACCCGCGCCGTCGCCGGTCTTGTTGTCCGAGCCTTCGGCTCCGCGGTGCGCCATATGCTCGAGGACGCACAGCCCCTGTTCGACGACCGAATGGTATTTGTTTCCGTTGATGTTGACGACGAGTCCGACGCCGCAGGCGTCATGCTCGCATTCCGGGCGGTACAATCCTCCGTCCGGCATAGTTTGTTCTCTGTTCATAGGGCAACCTGATCTAACCGCTACAAATATAACGATTTCTGAAAAAAAAGAGCCGTTTCGGCGCATTTGTTTTGAAATTATTTTAATAATGCCTATATTTGCAACGGATACAATACAGCGGCAATCATGCGAAAAACATCTCCGGATACACGCAACGACCGATGGTCGATCACCATCGAATCTGCCGCCTCACGACAGCGCTGACACGACGCCACAGGGAAATCGACCCTCGTGGCGTTTTTCTTTCCGGCTTTTCGCCTGCGGCGGAAAGACCCGGGTCCGCAAATCCGGGATTCCGGGAAATTCCCAAACCCAATCCAATATATTATTATGAAGAAAATCGAAGCTGTCATCCGTCGAACGAGGTTCGAGGAGACGAAGGAAGCCTTGCTGGAAAACGGCGTGGAGTGGTTCTCCTACGTCGATGTGCGGGGCTCGGGCCACGCCCGCAACCGCCGCGTCTACCGCGGCGTGATGTATGAAACGGACATCATCGAGCGCATGATGCTGATCCTGATCGTCCGCGACGAACTGTGCGACAAGGCCATCGACACGATCATCCGCACGGCGCGCACGGGCGAGATCGGCGACGGGCGCGTCTGGGTGTCGGACATCGACCACTATTACAGCATCCGCACGGGGCGCTGCGACGAGCAGATCAACCACAAGCGCTCGCCCGAAGAGATGGCGGCCGGGACTCCGGAGAAAAAGTAAATACGAACGAAGGTTAGGTTAAGATTTCAGGTTATGGAAAACACGATGGACATCACGGCCCGCATCGACGGGCTCTCTTCGGCCGCAGACACCATCTGGGTGCTGCTGGCGGCAATTCTTATCTTCATGATGCAAATGGGCTTCGCATCGGTGGAGGCCGGCTTCACACGGTCGAAGAACACGGCCAACATCCTGATGAAGAATCTGCTCGACTTCTGTTTCGGGGCTTTGCTGTTCTGGCTTCTGGGCTTCCGGCTGATGTTCGGGGCCGACGCGTTCGCCGGGCTGCTGGCCAATCCGTTCGCACCCGGCGCCTCCATCCCGGACAACATTCCGCAGACCGCGTTTCTGATCTTCCAGACCATGTTCTGCGCCACGACGGCCACCATCGTCTCGGGAGCTATGGCCGAACGGACGCAGTTCAGAGCCTATTTCGTCTATTGCATCTTCATCTCGGCGCTCGTCTACCCGCTGGCCGGACACTGGACCTGGGGCGGCGGCTGGCTGGCCGCCCTGGGCTTCCACGACTTCGCCGGGTCGGCCGTAGTGCACTCCGTGGGCGGATGGCTGGCGCTCGTAGGGGCGGCGCTGGTCGGCCCGCGCATCGGGAAATACAAGAACGGGAAACCCCGGGCCATCCTCGGGCACAATCTGACCATCGCCACGCTGGGCGTCTTCATCCTCTGGATCGGCTGGTTCGGATTCAACCCCGGCAGCACGGTGGGCATAGCGACCCCCGCTTTGCAGGAGAGCGCCTCGCAGGTCTTCATGAACACCAATATCGCCGCTGCGACGGGTGCGCTCACCGCATTGTTCGCGGCCTGGTTCCGTTACGGAAAGCCGTCGTTGTCGCTGTCGCTCAACGGGGTGCTCGCCGGCCTGGTCGGCATCACGGCCGGCTGCGATGCGGTGACGCCGGCCGGCGCAGCGGCGATCGGCATTCTCTGCGGCATGGCGATGGTCTTCGCCGTGAACTTCTTCGACGCCGTCGTGAAGGTTGACGACCCGGTGGGTGCGATCTCCGTGCACGGAGTGTGCGGTTCGCTGGGAACCGTGCTGACCGGAGTGTTCGCTACCGACGGCGGTCTGTTCTACGGCGGCGGATGGCGGATGCTCGGTATTCAGACGCTCGGAGCCGCCGTTTACGCCGCATGGGCGCTCGTCTGCGGCCTCATCCTCTTCGGAACCATCCGCAGCACGATCGGACTGCGCGTCGATCGCCGCATCGAAGAGGACGGACTCGACTACTACGAACACGGCGAAACATCCTACAACAGCTGATCCGGGCAGCCCCGGAGCGTTCCGATCAGCGCACGGCGGCGTCCAGCGCCTGTTCAATGTCGGCGATCAGGTCATCGACATGCTCCGTGCCGACGGAGAGGCGCACCGTGGCGGGCGTGATCCCCTGCGCGGCCAGCTCCTCGGGCGAAAGCTGCGAGTGGGTGGTCGTCGCCGGGTGGATCACCAGCGACTTCACGTCGGCAACGTTCGCAAGCAGCGAGAAGATCTCCAGCGAGTCGATGAAACGGTGCGCCTCCTCCTGACCGCCGCGGATCTCGAAGGTGAAGATCGAGCCGCCGCCCTGCGGGAAATACCTTTCATAGAGCGCGTGGTCGGGATGGCCGGGCAGCGCCGGGTGGTTCACCCGGACGACTCCGGGGTGGTGCGACAGGTACTCCACCACCTTCAGGGCGTTCTGCACGTGCCGCTCGACACGCAGCGAGAGAGTTTCGAGCCCCTGCAACAGAATGAAGGCGTTGAAGGGCGAGAGCGCGGCGCCCGTGTCGCGCAGCAGGATCGCCCGGATGCGCACGGCATAGGCCGCAGCGCCGGCCGCTTCGGTGAAGCGCACGCCGTGATAGCTGGGATCGGGTTCGGAGAGCTGCGGGAATTTGCCCGAGGCGGCCCAGTCGAAGCGGCCCGAGTCAACGATCACGCCGCCCAGCGACGTGCCGTGGCCGCCGATGAACTTCGTCGCCGAATGCACGACGATGTCGGCACCGTGTTCGATGGGCCGGATCAGGTAGGGAGTTCCGAACGTATTATCGACGATCAGCGGAATCCCGTGGCGGTGTGCGACGGCGGCCACAGCTTCGATGTCGATGACGTTCGAATTGGGATTTCCCAGCGTCTCGATGAAGATCGCCCGGGTCTCGGGGCGCACGGCCCGCTCGAAATTCGCAACGTCCGACGGATCGACGAAAGTCGCCGTCACGCCATAGGTCGGCAGCGTATTCGCCAGCAGGTTGTAGGTGCCGCCGTAGATGGTTTCGGCCGCAACGATGTGCTCCCCCGCGCGGGTGATATTCTGAAAGGCGTAGGCGATGGCCGCGGCTCCCGAGGCTACGGCCAGCGCCGCGACGCCGCCTTCGAGCGCGGCGACACGCTCCTCGAAGACCGACTGCGTCGGGTTGGTCAGGCGTCCGTAGATATTGCCGGGGTCCTGCAATCCGAAACGGGCGGCGGCGTGCGCCGAGTTGCGGAAGACATAGGAGGTGGTCTGATAGATCGGCACCGCACGTGCGTCGGTCACGGGATCGGGCCGCTCCTGGCCCACATGGAGTTGCAGCGTTTCGAAGTGGAGATTTTCGCGTTTCATAGCCGTAAGAGTTAATATCGTTCAACACTTGCAAAGCTACGATCTGCAAATTTTTCAAACAAGAAATCCGGAAAATATGGAAAATATCGCTATTTTTACACCCTAACACAGAAAATAACCGTAGACAGGCCGCCGAAAAACGGCCCCGGAAAGAATTTTATTCCATGAACAGACTCGACAAGACCGATTTGCAGATCCTGCGCATCCTGCAAGAGAACGCCCGCCTGACGACCAAGGAGCTCGCCGCACGTGTGCATCTCTCGCCCACGCCCGTATTCGAACGGCTCAAGCGGCTCGACAACGAAGGCTATATCCGCAAATACGTCGCCGTGCTCGACGCCGAGAAGCTCCACTGCGGCTTCGTCGTCTTTTGCAGCGTAAAGCTCCGGCGCCTCAACCGCGACATCGCCGCCGAATTTACGCGCATCGTGCGCGGAATTCCCGAGGTCACCGAGTGCTACAACATCTCGGGCGACTACGACTATCTGCTGAAAATACACGCCCCCGACATGAAATACTATCAGGAGTTCACGCTCAACGTGTTGGGAACCATCGACAGCCTCGGGTCGCTCATGAGCACTTTCGTCATGGACGAGGTGAAACACGACTACGGCATCCCGATCGGGAACCTGTGACGCCCGCTGCCCAGCTCCCGGGAGCGTCTATTTCAGGTCGGCGAACAGCGCGAGGAGGGAGCCGAAAAGGAAGACGAACTTGCTGAGTTTGAGCCGCAGCGAACGATAGCCGCGGTACTTCTGGGTTTTGACCGTATTGATGCTGATGCCCAGCCGGCGGGCGATCTCCGCGCCCTTGAACCCGGCGATCGAGAGGCGTATGATCCGGCTCTGCTCCGAAGGCAGGGCGCGGATGTCGCTGTAAAGCCGGCGGATAACCTCCTCGCCGACCATTCCGGCAAGTAGCCCGAACTCCTCCTCGGGATCGACGTGGGGGGGGGAATTTCCGTCGCGCAGGCTCTGTTCGTGCATGTTGCGCAGCAACGATTCGCGGTTGCTGCGGTCACGCCTGTAAGCCAGCGAATTGCGGTAGACCGAACGGTAGAGATAGGCCGCAAGTTCGGGAAGCACCGAAAAGGTCCGGTCCGACTGCCACATCCGGAGCAGCAGCTCCTGGACGAGATCCTCGGCGAAGGCGGCATCGCCCGTCAGCGACGCGGAGTAGGCGCAGAGCGCCTTGTAGTAACGGGCGTAAAGCTCCTCCCAGGCAGCGGGCTCTTTCCCGTTGACCCGGTTCACGAACTTTTCCGATTCCGTCGGTCTTCTCTCCATGACTGTTTTTCCGGCCTGTACAAAAGGGGGCTGTCTGCAAATATAGGCATTTTACACCGTATATATATGCGTTTCGGACATTTTTCTACGCAGTCCGGACATCGCCCGGCGTTACATTTTTCAACCAAAAACACGGGTCGGGACGATATTTATTCCGAATTCGGACCGACGACATGATAAATCGTCGCAAAAAGTTGCATTTCAATTAAATTTTCCTAATTTTGTAGAATCCGAATCACACCGCCGATCTTATGGAAAAACGCGAACTTTTACTCGGAGACGAAGCCCTCGCGCTGGGGGCGCTCCATGCGGGACTGTCGGGTGTCTATGCCTATCCGGGCACACCCTCGACCGAAATCACCGAATACATCCAGGGACATCCCCTCGCCGCCGCGCGCGGCGTCCACCGCACGTGGTCGTCGAACGAAAAGACGGCCGTGGAAGAGGCGCTCGGCATGTCGTTCGCCGGCAAACGCGCGCTGGTCTGCATGAAGCACGTGGGCATGAACATGGCGGCCGACGCCTTCGTCAACTCGGCGATGACCGGGGCCAACGGCGGACTGGTCGTCGTGGCGGCCGACGACCCTTCGATGCACTCCTCGCAGAACGAGCAGGATTCGCGCTTCTACGGGAAATTCGCCCTCGTGCCGACGTTCGAACCCTCGACGCAGCAGGAGGCTTACGACATGGCGAAGGCCGCGTTCGAACTCTCGGAGCGGTTCCGGATTCCGGTGCTGATGCGCCTGACGACCCGCATGGCCCACTCGCGGGCGGTGGTCGAGGTGACGGAGCCCCGGGCCGAAAACGAACTGCACGCGCCCGCCGACACCCGCCGGTGGGTGCTCATGCCGGGCAACTCGCGCGTGAGGTACAAAGGTCTGCTGGACGACTACGCCCGGCTGGAAGAAGCCGCCGCCGCGAGTCCGTTCAACGCCTATGCGGAGGGTCCGGACAAACGGCTGGGCATCATCGCCTGCGGCATCGCCCACAACTACGTGATGGAGAACTACCCCGACGGCTGCCCGCATCCGGTGCTGAAACTGTCGCAATACCAGCTGCCCCGCGACCTGGTGCGGCGCATGGCCTCGGAGTGCCAGGCGCTGCTCGTCGTCGAGGAGGGGCAGCCCGTCGTCGAGGAGGCCGTGCGGGGCGTACTGCCGGGCCCCCTGCCGATCCGGGGCCGCCTGACGGGCGAACTGCCCCGCACCGGGGAGCTCACGCCCGACAGCGTGCGCGCGGCCCTCGGAATGGCCCCGCACCGGACGCACCCCGCCAGCGAGATCGTCGTACCCCGTCCGCCCGCGCTGTGCCAGGGATGCGGACACCGCGACATGTACGCCGCGCTGACCGAAGTGGTCCGCGAGGAGTACCCCTCCGGCAGGGTTTTCAGCGACATCGGCTGCTACACGCTGGGATGGCTGGCACCGTTCCACGCCATCGACACCTGCGTGGACATGGGGGCCTCGATCACCATGGCCAAAGGCGCCGCCGACGCGGGACAGCACCCCTCGATCGCCGTGATCGGCGACTCGACCTTCACCCATTCGGGCATGACGGGGCTGCTGGACGCCGTGAACGAGCGGGCGAACATCACGGTCATCATCTCGGACAACCTCACGACGGGCATGACCGGCGGTCAGGATTCGGCCGGCACGGGGCGTCTCGAACAGATATGCGCCGGCATCGGCGTCGATCCGGAGCACATCCGCGTGACGGTGCCGCTGCCCAAGAACCGCGAAGAGCTGAAAGCGATGATCCGCGAAGAGATCGCTTATCCGGGCGTCTCGGTCATCATCCCGCGCCGCGAGTGCATCCAGACCGCAAAAAGACATAACACGGCAAAAAAATAAAGGCTTATGAAACGCGACATCATACTTTCAGGAGTCGGAGGGCAAGGCATCCTCTCCATCGCCACCGTCATCGGACGGGCGGCCCTCGCCGAAGGGTTGCAGCTGAAGCAGGCCGAGGTCCACGGCATGAGCCAGCGGGGCGGCGACGTGCAGTCGAACCTGCGCATCTCCTCGTCGGCGATCCATGCGGACCTCATCCCGCGGGGCGAAGCCGACCTCATCGTCTCGCTCGAACCGATGGAGGCGCTGCGCTACCTGCCGTGGCTGGCGCCCGACGGATGGGTCATCACCGGCACGGTTCCGGTGGTCAACATCCCCGACTACCCCGACGCCGAGGCCCTGCAACGCGAACTGGACTCCCTGCCGCACGCGGTGACACTCGACACCGACGCCCTGGCCCGGGCCGCGGCATCGCCCCGTTCGGCCAACATGGTGCTGCTGGGCGCCGCCGCGCCGATGCTGGGCATCGGGACCGAGCGGCTCGAAGCGGGCATCCGCGACATCTTCGCACGCAAGGGCGAACAGGTGGTGGAGATGAACCTCGCGGCGTTCCGCGCCGGCTGCGAAGCGACCCGAAAACAGACGAAACGATGAAGATACCCTTCGACAGATCCTGTCTGCGCTCCGCATTGGAGCGGATGGACATCGCGGACATCGCGCAGGCCACGATCCGCCAGTCGGGCGACATCGCCCGCATGATGGAGCGCGAAACCGGCGCCGAGTTCCTCCACCTCGAAATGGGCGTGCCGGGACTGCCGCCCGAGCGCGTGGGCGTCGAGGCCGAATGCGCGGCCCTGCAAGAGGGCGTCGCGTCGCGCTACCCCGCCATGCAGGGCATCCTGGAGCTGAAAAAGCAGGCTTCGCGCTTCCTCGAAGCCTTTCTCGGCGTGGAGATCGCCCCCGAAGGATGCGTCCCGACCGTCGGGTCGATGCAGGGCAGCTTCGCCGCGTTCCTGATGTGCTCGCAGCTCGACCCGGCCAAAAACAAGATTCTCTTCATCGACCCCGGATTCCCCGTGCAGCGCAGTCAGGTGCGCATCCTCGGCATCCCCTCGGAGTCGTTCGACATCTACGACTTCCGGGGCGAGAAACTGGGCCCGAAGATCGAGAGCTATCTCAGCGCGGGCGACGTGGCGGCCATCGTCTACTCGACCCCCAACAACCCGGCGTGGGTCTGCCTGACGGAGGAGGAACTGCGCACGATCGGGGAGCTTGCCACGAAATACGACACCGTCGTCATCGAGGACCTCGCCTATCTCTGCATGGATTTCCGCAAGCCGCTGGGGCGCCCCTTCGAACCGCCCTATCAGGCCACCGTCGCCCGCTACACGCAGAACTACATCCTGCTGGTCTCGGGTTCGAAGATATTCAGCTACGCCGGACAGCGGATCGCCGTGGCGGCCCTCTCCGAAACGCTCCGCCGCCGCGATTATCCGGCCCTGCGCCGGCGCTACAACATCGGACGGTTAGGCGACGCCTTCGTGCTGGTCTTCCTCTACGCGGCCTCGTCGGGCACGAGCCACTCGGCGCAGCACGCTCTGGCGGCGATGTTCCGCGCGGCGGCCGACGGAGAGCTGAATTTCGTGGGCGAAGCCTCGGAGTACGCCCGCCGTGCCCGGCTCACCAAGGAGGCGTTCCTCCGCCACGGCTTCCGCATCGTCTACGACAAAGACCGCGACGAGGCCGTCAGCGACGGATTCTTCTACACGGTGGGCTACGGCACGATGACCAGCGCCGAACTGCTGAGCGAACTGTTGCTCTGCGGCATCTGCGCCATCTCGCTCACCTCGACCGGCAGCCGCCAGCACGGCATCCGGGTCTGCGTCTCGCAACTGAACCGCCCCGAACAGTTCGACCTGCTCGAAGAACGTTTGCGAATATTCGCCGAAACCCATAAATAGACGATTCCATGCGCTTTACGACTGCCGCGGAGGCGGTAAAACTCATCCGGTCCAACGACAGCGTCTACATTCAGGGCAGCACCTCGATTCCCGAGGCGCTCGTGGCCGCGATGGCCGACCGGGGCCCGGAACTCCGGGGCGTGAAGGTCTACTCGGCCTTCGCCGTGGGAGCCTTCGAGGCACCCTACTGCCGTCCCGAATACCGCGATTCGTTCCTCGTGAACAGCCTTTTCGTGGCCAACAACATCCGCCGCTGGCTGGCCGACGGCTACGGACAGTCGATCCCGGCCTTTCTGGGCGAGATTCCGGGGCTGTTCCGCGACGGCACGCTGCCCCTCGACTTCGCGCTCATCAACGTCTCGCCGCCCGACGCCGAGGGCTACTGCTCGTTCGGCGTCTCGGCCGATCTGGCGGTCTCGGCCGTGGAGTGCGCCAAGACCGTCATCGCACAGGTCAACAAGGCGATGCCCTACTCCTACGGCGACGCCGTGATCCACTCCTCGCGCTTCGCCGCGGCCGTGGAGGTCGATTCCCCGCTGGTGGAGGTCCCGACGGCCGTGCCCACCGAAACCGAACTCAAAATCGGCCGTTACATCGCCGAACTGATCCCCGACGGAGCCACGCTCCAAATCGGCGTCGGAGGCATCCCCAACGCCGTGCTGGGGGCCCTCCGCGACCACAAGCACCTGGGGCTCCACACCGAGGCGATGACCGACGGCGTGCTGCCGCTGCTGGAAAGCGGCGTGATCGACAACTCGCAGAAAGCGGTAATGCCCGGCGTGACGGTGGCGTCGCTGGCCCTGGGCTCACGCCGGCTGTACGACTATATGGACTACCGCAAGGATCTGGTGATGAAGGACGTGGCGTGGACCAACGATCCGTTCCGCATCCGGCAGAACCCCCGGGTCATGGCCATCAACTCGGCCGTGGAGGTGGACCTCACGGGGCAGGTGTGCGCCGATTCGGTCGGCGAACGCATCATCTCGGGCGTAGGCGGCCAGCACGACTTCATGTACGGCGGGGCGTTGTCCGAAGGGGGCAAGACCTTCATCGCCATCCCCTCGACCACGCCCAGAGGCGAATCGAAGATCAAGGCGCTGCTGACGCCCGGAGCGGGTGTCGTCACGACGCGCCACATGGTCCAGCACGTCGTCACCGAATACGGCGTGGCGCACCTCCGGGGCCGCAACCTCGCCGAACGGGCCCGGGCGCTGATCACCGTGGCGCATCCCGCGGTCCGCGAGGAGCTGGAATGCGCCGCCGCGGAACGCTACGGCTACTCGTTCCTGCGAATGAAACCGTAATCCCGGCCCGGCCCCGCAAGGCCGGGCTTTTTATAAAGAATATGTACAAGAAATACCTCTTTTTCGACCTCGACGGCACGCTGACCGACCCCATGCAGGGAATCACCCGCTCGGTGCAGTACGCCCTGCGCCATTTCGGCATCGACGAACCCGACCTGCGGAAACTCTGTCCCTTCATCGGGCCGCCGCTCGCCGATTCGTTCCGGGAGCGCTACGGCATGAGCGACGCCGAAGCGGCCGAAGCCGTCGCCAAATACCGCGAATACTACGCTCCGAAGGGCATCTTCGAAAACGACATCTACCCGGGCATTCCCGAACTGCTGGCCGCGACGGCCGCCGCAGGATGCGTGAACGTGATGGCGACCTCGAAACCCACGCCGTTCGCCGAACGGATCGCCGAACACTTCGGCTTCGCCCGGTATTTCCGCCTCGTCAGCGGCAGCACGCTCGACGGCACGCGCACGACCAAGTCCGACGTGATCCGCCACGCCCTCGGCACGCTGGGGATCGCCCCGCAGGAGGCCGTGATGATCGGCGACCGCCGCTACGACATCGAAGGAGCCGCCGAAACGGGCCTCGCCTCGATCGCCGTCGGATGGGGATACGCCGCGCCGGGCGAACTGGAAGCAGCCCGCCCCGACCGCTTCGCCCCCGACATCGAAACGCTCCGACGGCTGTTGATCGGACAACCCTCCGGAGCCGTTTACGATTCGTAAGCCCCCTCTTATCGGGGAGGGGCAACATTTTATTGATTTTCGATAAAAATAAATTGTTTTTCAAAAATTAATCCCTATATTTGCCCCCGCATGCGTAACGAACCGTTACCCGGCAACCCTCACCCGATGCGGACGGATTATGATCAAACTGGAAAACATCAACAAAACCTATAACAACGGTTCGCTGCTTCACGTGCTGAAGGGCATCGACCTCGAAGTCGGAAAAGGCGAACTGGTGTCGATCATGGGAGCCTCGGGTTCGGGCAAATCGACCCTGCTGAACATCCTCGGCATCCTCGACGACTACGACAGCGGCAGCTACTACCTCGCGGGCCGTCTCATCCGGAATCTCAACGAGACGCAGGCCGCCGCCGCGCGCAACCGGATGATCGGCTATATCTTCCAGTCGTTCAACCTCATCAACTACAAGAACGCCGTCGAAAACGTCGCCCTGCCGCTCTACTATCAGGGCGTCGCGCGCCGCAGACGCAACGCCCTGGCGCTGGAATACCTCGACATGCTGGGGCTGCGGGACTGGGCCTCGCACATGCCCAACGAGATGTCGGGCGGCCAGAAGCAGCGCGTGGCGATCGCCCGGGCGCTGATCAACCGGCCCGAGATCATCCTCGCCGACGAGCCCACGGGCGCGCTGGACAGCGCCACTTCGCAGGAGGTGATGGACCTCCTGCGCCGGGTCAACACCGACCTGGGCATGACCATCATCTGCGTCACCCACGAACAGTCGATCGCCGACCAGACCGACAAGATCATCCGTCTCAGGGACGGCGTCATCAGCAGCATCGACCAAACGGGCCTCGGAAAACGATGAGGGAACTGCTGCTGGAGATATGGACCTCGGTGCGGCGCAACAAGCTGCGCACATTCCTCACGGGCTTCTCGGTCGCGTGGGGCATCTTCATGCTCGTCATTCTGCTGGGCTCGGGCAACGGGCTGCAAAACGGCGTGCTGGCCAACTTCAACGACTACGCCACCAACTCCATCGACCTCTACGGCGGCCGGACCTCCGTGCCGTGGATGGGCTACGAGAAGGGACGCCGCATCCGGATGCGGAACAGCGACCTGGAGATTCTCGAACGGGAGTTCCCCGAGGTCGAGGAGGTTTCGGCCAACAAATGGCTCGACGGCAAGAAAGCCACCTACGGACACGAGTTCACCCAGGTCTGGCTGCGGGGATCGCTCCCGAAGGTGCAGCAGATGGAGGGCATCAAGCTCTCGGCCGGACGCTACATCAACGACGCCGACGTGAAGAACTACCGCAAAGTCATCGTCATCGACGAACCGATGCGCCGCATCCTCTTCAAGGGCGCCGACCCGTTGGGCCGGCAGATCAAGGTCGGGGGCCTCGTCTTCACGGTCGTCGGCGTCATGCAGGGCGACGCCCAGCGCAACAGCTCCTCGTGCACGATCCCCCTCACGACCGGGCAGCTGATCTACTCGGCCAACGACCCCGAGGTCAACAACGTCATCCTCACGCTGCGGGGCATCGACACCGACGAACAGATGGAGGATTTCGAGAAGCGCCTCATCCGCCGCCTCTCCGTCGAACACCACTTCGCCCCGGACGACCGCAGCGCCATCTGGATCAACAACACGATGGAGATGTACAAGAACATGATGGTCGTCTTCGGGGGCATCCACCTCTTCGTCTGGATCATCGGTCTGGGGACCCTGCTGGCGGGGATCGTCGGCGTGAGCAACATCATGCTCGTCACCGTCACCGAACGCACCGCCGAATTCGGCATCCGCAAGGCCCTCGGGGCACGGCCGTCGTCGATCATCCGCCTGATCCTCACCGAATCGGTCCTGATCACCGCGGCGTTCGGCTACCTGGGGATGGTGCTGGGCGTGGCCGTGATGGAAACGGTCGGTTACCTGCTCGACCGGATGCCGCAGCAGCAGGCCGGGGGCGGCATGAACCCGGTGTTCCTCGACCCGACGCTCGACTTGGGCGTGGCCGTGAGCGCCACGGTGGTGCTGGTCGCCGCGGGGCTCGTCGCCGGATACATCCCCGCCTACCGCGCGGCGCAGCTGAAAACGATCGACGCATTGAGATATAACAAATAAAGCAAAAACACACTTCGATGTACCACTCGCTTACGACCGCTGTCCTTGCCGCCTGCGGCGTCATTTACAAATCTGACCCCACCCTGACCCTCCCTCAGGGAGGGAGACGGCGTACGCTCCCGACGGTCGGTGCAAGGGTGCATAAAATATAACCGCATAACAAATCGCCCGAACCATGTCCTTTTTCGACACAGACCGCTGGAACGAAATCTGGCAGACCATCGCCCGGAACCGCAAGCGCAGTATCATGACCGCGCTGGGGGTCTTCTGGGGCATCTTCATGCTGACGGTGATGCTGGGTGCGGGCATGGGGCTGGGGCGTCTGTTCCGGGCGCAGCTGGGCGACATGTCAACCAACACGCTGCTCATGCAGCCCCAGCAGACCGGCATCCCCTACAAGGGCATGCCCAAGAACCGCTGGTGGTGGATGAACAACGAAGACGTGGAGACGGTGAAGCGGCTTCCCGAGGTGCAGTACGCCTCGGCGGTGCTCTGGGGCCGCGAGGTCCACGCCAGCCACCAGGAGCACAAGGGCGACTACACGCTGATGGGCTACACACCCGACTATCAGAAGATCAACCCGCAGAAAATCCTCTACGGACGCTTCATCAACGAGGTGGACATGGTGCAGAAGCGCAAATCGTGCGTCATCGGCACCCAGGTCTGGAAGGACCTGTTCCCCGGCGGGCAGGACCCCACGGGCAAGATCATCAAGCTGAGCGACACCCACTTCCGGGTGGTCGGCGTACTGCGCAAGCAGAGCACCGCCATGTCGTTCAGCGATGTCGAGCGCACGATCGTCGTGCCCGTATCGCTCGCCCAGCAGATGTTCGGGCGCGGCAACGGCATCGACATGCTCGCCGTGGCGGGACACGAGGAGACGCCGAGCCAAGAGGTTGACAAGGCGTGCCGCGAAGCGGTCTTCGCCCGCCACATCATCTCGCCCGAGGACGAAAAGGCCGTCTGGTCGATGGCCACGGCCGAGATCTTCGAGAAGGTGATGGGGCTCTTCCGCGGCATCGCGCTGCTGACGTGGATCGTGGGCCTCGGGACGCTGCTGGCGGGCATCGTCGGCGTGAGCAACATCATGCTGGTGCTCGTCAAGGAGCGCACGCAGGAGATCGGCATCCGCCGCGCGCTGGGTGCCCCGCCCCAGGCCATCATCGGGCAGATACTCTCGGAGAGTTTCGTGCTCACCTTCATCGCGGGAGTGCTGGGGCTCACGGCGGCCGTGGGGGTGCTCTCGGCGGCAGACTCGATCTATTACCAGGTCGTCACCGTGGCGCAGGACGGATTCGAAATCTCGTGGATGATCTCGTTCGGCACGGGCATCCTCGCCCTGGCGATCCTCGTGGCGGGGAGCCTGCTGGCGGGCGTCATCCCCGCGACCCGCGCCCTGAAGATCAAGGCCGTGGACGCCATCAGGGAGGAATAAACCTCCAATGAAGAATTAAAAATGAAAAATTAAAAATGATAGCCCTATGAAAAAATTCCTTAAGATTTTCGCAGCCGTCGTTTTCGCAGCGCTTTTACTGGGAACCTTCTGGTTCCTGTGGCAGAAAACCCGTCCGGCGAAGGTCGTCTACACGATCGTGGAGCCCGTGCCGGACACGCTCAAACAGTTCGTGGTGGCCACGGGCAAGGTCGAACCGCGCGACGAGGTGCTGATCAAGCCCCAGATCTCGGGCATCATCTCCAACGTCTGCAAGGAGGCCGGACAGTCGGTGAGCAAGGGCGAGGTGATCGCCACGGTGAAGGTCGTACCCGAAATGGGCCAGCTGTCGAGCGCCGAATCGCGCGTCTCGGTGGCCGAAATCTCGCTGGCGCAGACCCGCCGCGAACACGACCGCACGACGGCCCTGCACGCGAAAGGCGTCGTCTCGGACGAGGAGGCCGAGCAGAGCCGCACCGCCCTCGCCAAGGCCGAAGAGGAGCTGCAAAACGCCAGGGAGAACCTCGAAATCGTGAAGAACGGCATATCGAGCCGTTTCAAGGAGCTGAGCAACACGCAGATACGTTCGACGATCGACGGCATGATCCTCGACGTGCCGATCAAGGTCGGCAACTCGGTGATTCAGGCCAACACGTTCAACGACGGCACGACGATCGCCACGGTGGCCGACATGTCGAACATGCTCTTCCGGGGCAACGTCGATGAGACGGACGTGGGCAAGCTCCGGGAGGGCATGCCCGTGAAACTCACCATCGGCGCATTGCAGAACGTCGAGCTGGACGCCCTGCTGGAATACGTCTCGCCGAAGGCCACCGAGGACAACGGCGTGGTGCTCTTCGAGGTCAAGGCGGCCGTGACGGTTCCGGACGAGGTTTTCGTGCGGGCGGGTTACAGCGCCAACGCCAGCGTGATGATCGAGAGCCGCGAAGGGGTGCTGACCCTCCCGGAGAGCACCGTGGAGTTCGAGGAGGGCAAGAGCTACGTCTACGTGCTGACCAGCGCCGAGGGGGCCGAGGAGCAGACTTTCGACAAACGCGAGGTGCAGCTGGGCCTTTCGGACGGCATAAACATCGAGATCAAGGAGGGCGTGACCGCCGGGGAGAAGATCCGCGGCGCCAAGGAGGACAAAAAGAAAAAGTAACCGCAAAAACACCGCATGATGAAAACCGGCATCTTATTCGCGGCCCTGTTCGCCGCCGTGGCGGCCTGTGCGCAGGGTACGGCTCCGGAGGGCTCCGGGCAGTCGCCCGCGGCAAACGCCCCCTGGACGCTCGACGACTGCATCGGCTTCGCCCAGCGCAACAACATCGACGTGCAGCGGCGCACGTTGCAGGTCGAGAAGAGCGACGTGGATCTCTCGACGGCGAAATACAGCCGCCTGCCCGACCTGAACGCTTCGGTCGGCGCCGACGCCTCGTTCGGCCGCGTGCTGTCGAGCGACAACACCTATCAGACGAAGAACCAGACCTCGGGGTCGCTCAACGTCTCGGCCTCCATGCCCCTGTTTCAGGGCATGCGCATCAACCACCGGATCAAAGCCGGGAAACTGGACCTCGCGGCCGCCGTGCAGGACATGGAGCGCGCCCGCGAGGATGTGGCGATCAACGTCATGACGCTCTATCTGGAGGTGCTCTACAACAAGGAGATGGTCGGCGTGGCCGAACGCCAGCTGACGCTGAGCGAGCAGCAGGCCGGGCGGAGCCGGGCGCTGGCCGCCGCGGGCAAACAGCCCGAATCGGCCGTCTACGAGAGCGACGCCCTCGCGGCCGGCAGCCGCATGACCCTCACGCAGGCCCGCAACGACCTGCAACTGGCGCTGCTCAACCTGAGCCAGGCCCTCAACCGCGAGAGCGCCGCCGGCTTCGACATCGTCGCCCCGGCGCTCGACAGCATGGACCTCGCCGCACTCCACCGCCTCGGTTCGGCCGACGAGGTCTACGCCTATGCCGCCGAAAACCGTCCGCACATCCGGGCCGAACGGCTGCGGCTCGAAAGTTCGGAGCACGCAGTGGCGGTCGCCCGCTCGGCGCTCTACCCTTCGCTGTCGCTCTCGGGCGGATACGGCACGGGGGTTTACAGCGCCGACAAGGACAAGTTCTGGGCCCAGGTGCGCCACAACAGCCGCGAATACGTGGGGCTCTCGCTCAACGTTCCGATCTTCAACCGCCGGGCCGCGCGCAACGACATCCGCACGGCGCAGATCGCCGTGCGCAGCCAGCGGCTGGCCGTCACCGAGGCCGAACGCGAGCTGCGCAAACTGATCGAACAGGCGTGGTACAACGCCGACGCCTCCTACGCCAAATACCGCTCGGCCGAAGCCGCTGCGGCATCGGCCCGGGTCGCCTTCGCCTACGAGGAGCGGAAAGCCGAAGCGGGCCGCTCGACCGTGTTCGACTTCAACGACGCAAAAACGCGCATGGAGAAGGCCGAAGCCGAGGCCGTGCAGGCCAAATACGAATTCGTATTCCGTTCGAAAATACTCGATTTCTACCGCGGGAAACCGCTGACGCTCTGAAAAAGCCCGCCCGCAATAAACAATTCGAAACAAATAGAGCGACCCGAAAAGGTCGCCCTATTGCCATCCGAAACATCAGTCCCAACAAAATCCCGGACGGCTTCCGGTAGTGAGTCCCGGACTTCCTCCGGCAGGAAAGTCCTTCGTGCGTCACTGAAATCTGTGTTTATCCCAGCGATACAAAGGTAGAACAAATTATTCGCCCCCACAAGCGACTGGGCGTTTCTGTATTCACGCCCGGCCGAATTGTTGCAATATAACACACGAAACGATGCCTCCGGCCGTATTCGGACTGCTTTTCGTCCGGCAAAAAGGCGGCAATCCCGAAAATTTGCCCTACTTTTGCAGCGTTTTCAACGACAACAGGATGGAATGGCTTAAAGAATTGCTCGTCGAGCACTCGGCACTGCAAGCCGTCGTGGTGATCTCGCTCATCTCGACGATCGGCATCGGACTGGGCAAGATCCGCTTCTTCGGAATCTCGCTCGGCACGGCTTTCATCTTCTTCGTGGGGATCATGGCCGGACACTTCGGGCTGTCGCTCGACCCGGCGATGCTGACCTACGCCGAAAGTTTCGGACTGGTGATCTTCGTCTACGCCCTCGGTCTGCAAGTGGGACCGGGCTTTTTCAGCTCGATGCGCGTCGATGGGCTGCGGCTGATGTCGCCGGCCATCGCCGTCGTACTGCTCGGCACGGCGCTGGCCGTGGGGCTGAGCTACGCCTTCAAGATCCCGATGTCCGACATGTCGGGCATCCTCTGCGGCGCGACGACCAACACCCCGGCGCTGGGTGCCGCACAGCAGGCCCTGCAACAGATGGGGATGGACACCAACGGCGCCGCGCTGAGCTGCGCCGTGGCCTACCCGCTGGGGGTCGTGGGCGTCATTCTGGCCATGATTTTCCTGCGCAAACTCTTCGTGCGCCCCGCAGACATGCCGGGCCCCGACGCCGAACACCACAAGAACGTCTTCATCGCCAGCTACCGCCTGACCAATCCCGCCGTCTTCGGCAAAAGCGTGCACGAAATCGCGGTCCACAGCCACCACCACTTCGTCATCTCGCGCCTGTGGCGCGACGGGCGGGTGTCGATCCCCACGTCGGACATGACGCTCGACGCGGGCGACGTGATCCTCGTGATCACCACCCCCGGCGACGCCGACGCCCTGCGGCTGATCTTCGGCGAGCAGGAACAGAAGGACTGGAACAAGGAGAACATCGACTGGAACGCCGTGGACCGCCAGCTGATCTCGCAGCGCATTCTGGTGACACGCCCCGAGATCAACGGCAAGAAGCTCTCGCAGCTGCGCCTGCGAAACAACTACGGCATCAACATCAGCCGCGTCTACCGTTCGGGCGTGCAGCTGCTGGCGACGCCCGACCTGCGGCTCCAGATGGGCGACCGCCTGACGGTGGTGGGCGAAGCGCAGGCGATCCGCAATGTCGAGAAGATCCTCGGCAACGCCGTGAAGAGCCTCAACGAACCCAATCTCGTGGCGGTCTTCATCGGTCTGATCCTCGGTCTGACGCTCGGAAGCATCCCCATAGCCATCCCCGGCATCTCGATCCCCGTGAAACTGGGTCTCGCCGGTGGCCCGATCATCGTCGGCATTCTCATCGGCACGTTCGGACCCCGGCTCCACATGATCACCTACACCACGCAGAGCGCCAACCTGATGCTCCGCGCCCTGGGGCTCTCGATGTACCTCGCCTGCCTCGGGCTCGACGCCGGAACGCACTTCTTCGAAACCGTCATGCGGCCCGAAGGGGCGCTGTGGATCGCCGTCGGATTCGTGCTGACCTTCGTCCCGGTGGTGCTGGTCGGGCTGTTCGCCCTCCGGGCGCTGAAGGTCGATTTCGGCTCGGTGTCGGGGCTGCTGTGCGGCAGCATGGCCAACCCAATGGCCCTGAACTATGCCAACGACACCATCGAGGGCGACAACCCCTCGGTCTCCTACGCCACGGTCTACCCGGTCTGCATGTTCCTGCGCGTGATCATCATTCAGGTGATGCTGATGCTGGTGCTTTAGCCTCCGGCGAAGTGCCCTGCGGCGCGGGCGGCGTGTTTTGCGATGCAGGCGGCACATTGCCCTGCGGTGCCGGAGCGCGCAGCGAAACGACATCCGCACCCGAGGGGTTCTGAAAGACCCGCAGCCCGAATTCCGGGATCACGGCCAGCACATGGTCGAAAACATCCGACTGTATCCTCTCGTAATCCACCCAGACGACCGTATCGGTAAAGAAATAGAGCTGCATCGGAAGCCCCGTTTCCGTCGGTTGCAGCTGGCGCACCATCAGCGTCATCGACTTGTTCACCGGCACCTCGTTTTGCAGGTAGCGCACCAGATAGGCCCGGAAAACCCCGAGGTTGGTCTGATGCAGGCCGTTGACCCGCCGTTCGGCGGCCCCGATGCCGTGCGCGGCGTTGTAGGCTTCGATCCGCCGCTCGGTCTCCTCGACATAGTCCTTGATGAGGTCGATGGTGCGGTAATGGTCCAGCATCTCGGGGGTGCAGAAACGCACGCTGGTCATGTCGATCGACACCGAGCGCATCACGCGCCGCCCGCCCGAGAGCTGCATGGCATGCCAGTTCGTAAAGGAATCGGTCGTCAGCAGATAAGGCGGCAGCATGACGAGCGTGTTGTCCCAGTTGCGGATTTTGACCGTCGTCAACGACACCTCCTCGACGTTTCCGTCGGCACCGTACTTCGGGACCGAGATCCAGTCCCCGACTTTGAGCATGTCGTTAGCCGAGAGCTGGATGCCCGACACGAATCCGAGGATGCTGTCGCGGAAAATCAGCATCAGCACGGCCGCCGAGGCCCCCAGCCCCGTGAGCAGGATGGTCGGCGATTTGTCGAGCAGGATCGAGACGATCAGGATGGCGCAGATCAGCGCCGCAATGCCCTGCGCCGTCTGCCGCAGGCCCTTGATGGGTTTGTTCTGCCACGCCGGGCGCGACGCGGCGATATGGAAAGCGGCGTAAAGCAGAGCGCTGACGAAGCGGAAGACCGTAACGACGATATAGACCTGCATGAGCCGCATTACGATGACGCGGCCGGAGGATTTCTCCTCGAAGACGACCGGCAGCACCACCGCCAGCAGGATAGCGCTCAGAATGTGACACATGCGGTTGAGAACCGGAACGCTGAAAAGCGTGTCGTCCCACTTGGCCCGGGTGCGCGTGACGAGTTTGCGCACTCCGCGCACGATCCCCAGCCGCAGCAGCAGATCGAAGAGCACGGCGGCCAGCACGACCAGCGCGAAAGCCACCCAGCGGTCCCAGCCGTCATCAGCGGCCGAGGTCGCGCCCAGCCACTCCAAAAGAGAATCGGTCCAGCGTTTCAGATGAGTTTGCATACTCCCGCCACGACGCAATTTCCGCGCCACGGGCGCAGGCGCAAGAGACCCTTCTATCCGAGCACCAGCTTCACTTCGCCTTCGAAATTGGGCGTGAAGATCCCTTCGCCCAGATTCTCACGAATCTCCTGCGGAGACCAGAAGCGTCCGCCGTCGAGTTCGCCGCTCGGACGGACCGGACCGTCGCAGACCGCCCGGAAGACATGGACCAACTCGCGCTCGCGCTCCGAACGGAACTCGTAGACGGCGACCGCCTCGGGCGTGAACTCCGTGATGCCCAGCTCCTCGCGGACCTCGCGCCGCAGGGCTTCGGCGATCGTCTCGCCGTAGTCCACATGCCCGCCCACGGCCGTATCCCACCGCCCGGGCTGGATGTCCTTCCAAAGGGGACGCTTCTGCAAGTAGAGCTCCCCGCGCGAATTGAAGACGTGGAGGTGCACCACCGGGTGCAGCAGCATCGAACCGCCGTGGCACTCGCCGCGCGTGGCCCGGCCGACGACCTTTCCGGCGGAATCGACCACGGGAAAGACCTCTTCGCTGTTATCGCAGTTCATGGCGGGGATATTTACGGATGTAGACCATGACGGCCGCCATGCCCAGCAACACGAAAGCCGCGCCGGGCAGCGCCGTATATTCATAGCCGAGTCCGCGGCCGATCGGCAGGCCGCCGACGTAGGCTCCCAGGGCGTTGCCCAGGTTGAAAGCCACCTGCACGAGGGCCGCGCCGAGCATCTCGCCGCCGCGCGAGTTTTCGAGGATCAGCAGCTGCTGGGGCGACGAGACGCAGAAGAGGCAGGCCGTCGTCAGACACATCAGCGCCAGCGAGAGATAGGGAACATGCGCCCCGAAGAAGATGCCGACGAGTGCCAGACAGGCCGTGCCGAGCGTGAAGCGCACGACCTTCTCGGGCGAGAAGCGGTCGGCATAGTGGCCGCCGACGATATTGCCGGCGAACATGCCGAAGCCGGCGAGCATGATAATAAGCGTCAGGTCGTCGGGGCGGAATCCGGAGGTATGGAGCATCAGCGGGCTGACATAGCTGTACCAGCAGAAGATGCCGCCGTTGCCGAGCATCACCGACGCCAGCACCAGCCACGGAGCGGCGCTTTTCAGGAACCGGAACTGCCCCTTCATCCCCGTATCGGGCAGCGCGGGCAGGGCCGGGACCCACAATTTCACGAGCAGCATGGCCACGGCGCCCCACACGGCGACGATCCCGAACGTGGCGCGCCACGTCACGGCACCGCTGATGTAGGTTCCCAGCGGCACGCCGAAGAGGTTGGCGACGGTCATGCCCACGACCATGATCGACACGGCCTCGGCGCGTCTGCCCTTGTCGGCGACACGCTCGGCGACGATCGACCCCACGCCGAAGAAGGCCCCGTGGGGAAGCCCCGAGATGAAACGCATGGCCAGCAGAGTCCAGTAGTTCGGCGATAGCGCCGCGCAGGCGTTGCCGAGAATGATCAGGCCCGTGAGGGCCAGCAGAATGTGTTTCAGCGGCCGCGTGCGGGCCACCAGCACCGTGAGGGGCGCCCCGAAGCAGACGCCCAGCGCATAGGCGGAGATCAGGTGCCCCGCTTCGGGAATCGAGACGCCGAGGCTGCGGGCGATGTCGGGCAGGATGCCCATCATCACGAACTCCGCCATGCCGAGCGCCAATGTCCCGAAAGCCAAAGCGATCAGACTTTTCTTCATCGGAAAATAACCTTTAACAACTAACCGGCCGCAAAAATAGCACAAAAAAGGTGAAAAGTTTCTGCCTCTTTTCACCTTTTCCGATTTTTCAGAGCCGGGGCCCCGACTCCCGCGGCTGGCCGACTTCGAAGCCCAGAGCCCGCATCCACTCCACCGTGGCGGCATCGACCTGATCGTTGCGGTCGGTCCAGCGGCGCTCCTCGATCAGCCGCTTTTTGCGTTCTTCGAGGTTCTTCAGCAGCGGGAAATCCGGATGGGGCAGCTGCGACCGGGCCTCGCGCTGCGAGGGGCGGATCGTGCGGTCGAAAACGTCGGCCTGCGTCGGACGCCGCGCGCCCTCCCACTTGAAGCCCTTGAGGAAGAGTTCCTGATCGGGCGGGATCTTGTCCATCGGATAGATGTTCCAATCAGGGTCCTTGCGGTAGACGATCGTCACAACCTGCTTGTCCTCGATGTAGAACGAGCAGTCGCCGCTCTCGATGACGCCGACGCCCGTGATCTGAGGCGGTTCGCCGTCCTGCATATAGTAGATCGTCCGGGCATTGCCGTTGACATCGTTGCGGTAGATGGCATTGTCGCGGAAATAAGCCGTCATCTGCTTGCCCGCCACCTGGTTGTAATGGAGCGTGTCCAGCTCGGCGACCATCATGGGCGTGCCGACGAACTCGGCGCGCGTGATCTGCTGATTCTCGGTGAAAACATCCATCACGTCGGAGGTGATCTGATTGGACTGGTTCCACAGCACAGGGTCGATGTACATGTGGATCGTCGAATCGGTGCTGATGGCCGTGATCGAGTCGCAGACGGCCTGGAAATCAGAACGGTATATACGCACGTCGCGGAAACCTTTCAGCAGGCGGTAGACCGAATCGGCGGGCACGGCCAGCGAATCGGCCGAATCGGCGGGAATCATCATCGCCAGCGAGTCGGCGGCCAGCGAATCGGCCGTCAGCATCAGCAGCGAATCCATCTCCGAGGCATTGCGGTCGATCAGCGAGTCGATCTCGCGCAGCGCCGTGGAGTCGATCGGTATCACCTTGCCCTTGCGGGCCGCACGGGCCTGCCGGGCGCGCAGTTTCGATTCGGCTTTGAGCCTGCGGGCCGCCAAACGCTTCTCCTCGCGCTCCTTCTGGGCCAGCAGCTTGGCCGTGGCCTTCTCCTGCCGCTTGGCGGCTATCTGTTCGAGTTTCTCTTTCTTGGCTTTGGCCGCGGCGGCTTTCAGGGCGGCTTTGGCCTTGATCTCCTGCTCTTTCAGGTAGGCTTTCCGAGCGTCGCCGACCAGCGTGTCGAGGGGATCGATCGCCGGAACGGCCAGCGAATCGGTTCCCCGCAGCGAATCGGGAAGTTCCGGACGGCTCAGCGAGTCGAGCATTCGGAACCGCTCCACGGAATCGGCCCCGGAGAGGGGCTCCGTGTGTCCGGGCGAATCCGTCACGCTCCTGTCGGCCGGCAGGGAATCGGCCCTGTGAACGGGATGCCCGCCCGTGGAATCCGGCGTCACGCGCGCCAGCGAGTCGGCTTTCGCCGCCTCGGCGGCCCGGCGCAGGGCGTTTTCGTTGATCGTGAAGAGGAACATCGAATCGGCGCGCATGAAGAGCGAATCGCCCTGCGAAAGGTCGTAACTCACCACGGCAGGACGCCGCGTGAGGATCGCATCGCCCGGCTCTTTCCAATACTCGCCGTAATCGCCAAAAGCCAGCACCTTGTGTTCGGTGTCGTCCAGCTGGAGGTCGTGCCGCAGAATCACATGATCCTTGGCGCGGTAAAAATCGAGGCTGTCGCTCCATATCTCCTGCTTTTCGGTCAGGATATAGCCGTTGCGCGTGACGATATAGAGCGTGTCGAGCTTGTCGTAAGCCCCCCGGTCGGCGTAGAGGTAGTCGCCGTCCTTGTTCCAGATGTTGGTGTGTTCGAAGAAGAAGGCGTTGTCCGTGGTCATGTCGTAGACCACCGAATCGCCTTTGAGTTCGTACTCGTCGTTGCGCATCTCCACACGATCGACGGCGATCAGCTCCTTCGTATCGGCATAGTAATAGCCGCGGACCGATTCGAGCAGGTTCTCGCGGTTCAGCATCACGCCGCCGTCGTCGAACTCGCCGACGTTGCTCTTGGTGTTGAAGAGGAATTTATAGGTGTAGAGCGTGGCGTCGCCGTCCACCACCTTGATGATGTCCGAATAGACCCGCGCCTCATTCACATCGCCGTCGTACTCGGCCCGGTCGCCGTAAATGTAGGTCGTATTCTTGTTGATGAGCACGTTGCCGAAGAACTCGATGCGCATGTCCGAATAGCGGACGGCCGAGTCGCAGGTGATGACGGCGCCGTTGTGCTGTGCGGCGAAGTTGCCCACCAGAAAGACCACCGAGTCGCCCGGAGCCACGGGGCCCATCAGGTCCGATTTGAGGTCGATGAGCTTCTTCTCGCCCTCCCCGGGCGCAGGAGCCTGCATGACACTGCGCGCCGAAAGCACGCCGGCGGCAGCCAGCGCCACAGCGGCTATGGACACGAGCCTGCGCACGGCCTACTTCACCCAGTGTTTGTTCTCGAACTCCCCGTCGCGGAACTCGGGATCGATGTAGACATACATGCCGTCGATCTTCTTCGAGAGCCACTCCTTGAAGACCCGGTCCTGCTTGTCCTGCAAGGCCATCTCCTCCAGCCGCAGGTAGTCCTCGTTGAGCGAGGCCGTATGCGTGGGGATGATCTCCACGAGCTTGACGATCTTGGCCATCTGGTTGCCGAGCATGTCCTCCGTCAGGTAGGCGTCCGACACCTCTCCGGGTTTCAGCCGGTTGAGGGCGTTGTAGTCGTCGAGACTCTTGAAACGTCCGAAATCCTCCTTGAGGAACTTCGTGACGGTCAGTTTGGCGTCGAAGGCGTTGAATCGCTCCAGAATGTCGTGGTTCGAGACGATGCCGCCGTTCATCTTCGACTGCGCGTCGTCGGAGTATTGCAGGGCCGCTTTCTCGAAGGTGAGCGAATCCTTGTGGATCAGGTTGGCGATGCTGTCCAGCAGGTTGAGCGACTCGCCCAGCTCCTCGGTCGTGTAGACCGGACGCAGCAGGATGTGGCGGAAATGGTACAGCTGGCCGCGCTTGTCCAGCAGCTGGATGATGTGGAATCCGAACTGCGATTCGACGACCTCGGAGATCTGTCCGGGCTTCATGTTTTCGAGCGCCGCGGCGAACGACGGGTCGAGGCTGGCCAGCGGCGAGGGGTCCATCTCACCGCCGCGCATCATCGTTCCGGGGTCCTGCGAGTACATGCGGGCCAGGTTCTCGAACTTCGCCGAGCCGGTGATGACGCGCTCGCGCATGTCCAGCAGCCGTTCGCGGGTGCGCTGCTTGGCGGCGGTCATCGACTTGGGAAACTTGGTGATCTGCGCGTAGACGTACTGGTCGGCGATGGTCGGCAGGCTGTCTTTCGAAATCGACTTGTAGAACCGCTCGACCTCGCCCGGGATCACCGAGACCTTGCCCACCACCTCGCTCTGCATCGAGTTGGCGTAGGACTGCTCCTCGTAGCGCTGGCGCATGATCTCGCGGATGTTGAAGATCGGCATGTGGTGCTTGGCCTCCAGCGCAGGGATCGAACCCTCCATGTCGATCATCTGCTGCACCTGCTCCTCGACGCGGGACATGATGTCGCCGTCGTTGATCTTCACGGAGTCGATCTGCGCCTGGTTGTAGAGCAGTTTCTGGGTCATCAGCGCTTCGAGCGCCTCGTTCATCGGGTCGCGGTCGGACGTATAGCCCTCCTGCCGGCGCTGCTCGGTGAGCTGGCGCGCATATTCGTCCACCTCGGAGTAGAGGATCGACGAACCGCCCACCACGGCCACCACCTTGTCGAGCATCACCTGTCGTTTCTGCGCAAGGGCCCCTGCGAACAACAGGACGAGCGCCGCGGCCAACATACCTTTTTTCAACATCTCGGTTTCGTTTATCGTTTTTTATTCAATTATCTTCTCTTTTCGCCCTTTCATCGTCGAAGATCTTCACCTCGCCGTTCTCCGCGGCCCGGGCGCTGAGCTCCTCCTCGTGCCGGCGGATGATCTCGCCCTGCCGCTGGTTGAACAGGATGCGGCGAATGATTCCCCGCAGCCGTTCCGGCGGAATCGGCTCGCCCTCGCGCCGCACGGCCTCGATCTGGAAATAGTAGTGCGAATGGCTGTCGCGCATCTCCTGCACGGCCGTCGAGGCCAGCAGCGGATCGTAGGACTGCGACCGCGGCGTCGGCAGGTAGCTCAGGAAATCCGAGAAGTCCACCCACTGATCGCGGAAGTCGCTGATCGTAAAGTCGTTCTTCTCGCAGATGTCGCGGAAATCCTGCTGCTGTGCCTCCGTCTTGGAGGCCATCAGCGTCTTGAGCTTCGCGGCCTGGCGATACCCCTCGGTGAAGCGGACGATGCGGCCCTTGACGATCGGGCGGTCGAGTTTGAAATCGGCCTTGTGGGCGTTGTAGTAAGCCGCAATCTCGTCATCGGTGAACACCGTGTCGATCGAGCGATCGACGTAGTGCTGGTCCAGCTTGCGGATCAGCAGCGCCTGCCGGTACTCCTCGACCATCTTGTCGATGTCGTCCGCCGAGGAGGAGAAAAGCGTCTCCGCCTCTTGCAACTTGAGCTGCTTGACGACCCAGCGATCGACGAAGACCCGCATGAAAGCCGCGCTGTCCTCGCCCGTGAGCCCCTGCGGAACCACCGAACGCACGTCGCGTATCTTCAGCTCCTTGCCGCCGGCCCGCGCGATGGTCGTATCGCTCGTGAAATAACGGGGCAGCTCCCGGCAACCCGCCAGCAGCAGCGCACCCGCCGCGACCGCTATTTTCGCTCGCACATTCATATTCCGAAAGGCAAAGATACGTTTTTTACTTGTAAGTAACGCAGCGAAGCCCGGATTATTACGCCGCGGACGGATTTTTCATCCTCCGCAGCGTGCGCAGCATCATGTAACCCGAGACGGCCGTGAGCGCCAGCGCCGCGATATAGATCAGGACGTAGAGCGTGCGGCTCTCCACCATTTCGATCAGCAGGGCGTTTTCGTGCCCGGTGGCCATCGTCAGGTAGGCCACGGCGTTGTTCAGGGCGTGGAGGATCATCACCGACCACATCGAATCGGTCGCCAGATAGACGAAGCCGAGGATCAGTCCGATGACCGAAGCGCCGATGACCTGCGCCGGCTGTCCGTGAAGCACCCCGAAGAAGAGCGACGACACGAGCCACGCCGTGACCACGCCGTAACGGGCGCGCAGCGAACCGAGCACCACGCCGCGGCAGATCAGCTCCTCGAACACCGGAGCGAAGAGGACCAGCGAAAGGATGGTCCAGAAACCGCGCCCCACGTCGAGCGAGAGTTCGGGCAGCAGGCGCAGCAGGGGTTCGAGCACCACGCCGACGGCGAAGATCAGCACGAAGGCCCACAACAGCAGCGCCGGATTGAGCCCCCGGGCCGAGAAACGCGCCCACGGGCCGCTGCCGCCGCGCGCGCGACGATAATAGAGGATGCCGGCGAGGGTGATCGACATCGAACAGAAATAGAGCGCCGCCATCAGTTTGCCCAGGGCGGCGGGCTCCATCGACTTATAATCGAATCCGTGTCCGGCGAAAAGCATGAAGAGCATCGCCGCGGTGCCCACGACGATCTGCGCCCCGAGGGCGATGCCCAGCAGGGCGAGCATGTCGCCCACGGTCGGGAATCTGCGGCGCCCGTGCAGCTCCCCGCCGCCCCCGGATTCCGTACCTCCTTCCGCGGCCGCTTCGCGCCCGGCCGCCGGAAACGCCGTCTTTTTTTCTTCCATAATATCGTGTAACTGTCAGTTCGTTCCGACTCCAAAGGTAAGCATTTTTCCGGTACGGTTATGGATTTCCATTTAATTTCATTAAATTTGCCTGCTTATAAACCGAATTCATCTATGGCAAAGGTAATCGCATTGGCCAATCAGAAAGGCGGCGTGGGAAAGACCACGACGGCCATCAACCTGGCGGCTTCATTGGCCCTGCTGGGCAAAAAAGTGCTGCTGCTCGACGCCGATCCGCAGGCGAACGCCACCTCGGGGCTGGGTTTCGACATCAATCTCGAAGGTATCTACGAATGTATCGCCGGGCAGAAGCAGGCCGAAGAGGTGATCCTGCAAAGTCCCGAAGTGAAGAACCTCTGGGTGCTGCCCTCGTCGATCGACCTGGTGGCCGCCGACACCGAACTGCCCAAGATGGAGAACGCCCACCACGTGATGAAGCGCATCGTCGATTCGGTGCGCGAGAAGTTCGACTACGTGTTCATCGACTGCTCGCCCTCGCTGGGCTACACCACGGTCAACATCCTCACGGCGGCCGACACGGTGCTGATCCCCGTGCAGTGCGAATACCTCGCGCTGGAGGGGCTCTCGAAACTGCTGAACACCATCCGCAAGGTCAAGTCGGGGCTGAACCCCGATCTCGACATCGAAGGCTTCCTGCTGACGATGTACATGCGAAACCGCCTGAACAACCAGGTGGTGACCGAGGTGCGCGAGCACTTCGGCGAATTGGCCTACGACACAATAATCCAGCGCAACATCCGTTTGGGAGAAGCGCCCTCGCATGGAAAACCCGTCATGCTTTACGACGCCGGGGCCGTGGGTTCGGAAAACTACCTGACCCTGGCCCGGGAGTTCCTGAAACGCAACCGCAAACGCAGCAAATAGCGATACCGACATGAAACAAAAAGGATTAGGACGCGGCCTCGACGCCATTTTCGGCAGCGATCCGGTCGATGCCAAGCTCAAACCGATGAGCCGGATGGCCGAGATCGAAATCGCCGACATCATCCCCAACCCCACGCAGCCGCGCACGCAGTTCGACGAGGAGGCCCTCGACGAGTTGGCCGACTCGATCCGCCAGCTGGGCGTCATCCAGCCCGTGACGGTGAAGAAGGCCGACAACGGCAAATACATCATCATCAGCGGCGAACGCCGCTGGCGGGCCGCGCAGCGCGCCGATCTGACGACCCTCCCGGCCTACATCCGCGAGGTGGACGACGAGAACCTGCACGCCATGGCCCTCGTGGAGAACATCCAGCGCCAGGACCTCAATGCCATCGAAATCGCGCTGGGCATGCAGCGCCTGATCGACGAGTGCCACCTCACGCAGGACGCACTTTCGGAGAAGGTGGGCAAGAAGCGTTCGTCGGTGTCGAACTACCTGCGTCTGCTGAAACTCCCCGACGAGGTGCAGCTCGCCCTCAAAGAGGGGCTGATCTCGATGGGGCACGCCAAGGCCATCGCCGGAGCGCCCGCCGACCAGCAGCTGCGCGCGTTGAAGAAGTGCATCAAGAAGGGGCTTTCGGTGCGTCAGGCCGAAGAGCTGTCCCGTTCGCTCGCGGAGGCTCCGGCCGCCGCGGCACAGCCGGCCGAGGACGAAGAGTATCCCGACAGCTACCTGCGGCTGGTCGAACAACTGGAGAAATTCTTCTCGCAGGAGATCTCGATCAAACGCGCCAAGAACGGCGGCGGCAAGATCGTCATCGGCTTCGACGACGACAAGGACATCGAACGCTTCATCGAACGGTTCGCCAAACGCTCCTGACACACCGCATGACACGAATCCGGGCCAGACTGCTGCTGCTCGCCGCAACTCTCGTGCTGTGGCTGCCTGCCGGCGCCCAGCTCCACCGCGGCGCGCGCACCATCGTACGGGGCGGCCTACTCGAAAAACCGGATTCGCTCCGTCCCAAACGCGACTCGGCGGAACTGGCGAGGATCATCCTCCACTACGATTCGGTCGCCACGGCCGGCTACCTCGCCGACTCCGCGGCCGTTTCGGCCCTGCGGACCGACGACCGCCGCTATCTCGATTCGCTGGCGCTGGCCCGTTTCGAAGTCGCCCGGCTGGGCATCGACACCACGCCCAAAACCCGCGTCTTCAAGAAAGGGTGGCTGATGAGCGACTCGATGTCGCTTTCGAAGGTGTGCTGGCTCTCGACCGTGCTGCCCGGCTACGGACAGATCTACAACAAGCAATACTGGAAACTGCCGATCCTCTACGGACTGGTGGGAACCGGACTGGGGCTCTACATCCACGAAAACAAGACCTACAAACCGCTCAAACGGCAGTACGAAGCCTATACGGACGTGAGTCTTTCGCGCACCCCGGAGCTCGACGCCCTGCAATCGCAGATGATCCGCAGCAACACCCGGAGGCAAGCCTATCTCGGGATCACGATCGCCTCGTACATCTATTTCATCGGCGACGCGGCCGTGAGCTACAAGACCAACGACGTGTCGGATGTCAAGAAGGCCACCACGCTGGCCTGCATCTTCCCCGGCGCGGGACAAATCTATAACAGAAGCTACTGGAAGGTGCCGTTCGTCGTGGGCGGATTCGCCTCGATGATCTACTGCATCGACTGGAACAACCGCGGCTACCAGCGCTTCAAGAAAGCCTACAACCTGCTGAGCGACTACGAGCACAATCCGGACAAATATCCCGACGGTCCGACGGACGAATTCCACGGACGCTATTCGGCGTCGTTCATCCGCAACCTGCGGAACAACTACCGGCGCAACCGCGACCTCTGCATCATCATTTCGGGCGCGCTGTATGTCTTGCAGATCGTCGATGCCCATGTCGATGCCCACCTGAAGGACTACGACGTATCGGACGACCTCTCGATGAACATCGAGCCGCTGATCGACTACACCTATGTCCCCACGCTCGGGGGCAACCGCCCGGTGTTCGGCTTCAACCTGGGCCTCAAATTTTAGACGATGAAGAAATTCCTGACCATAGCGCTGCTTTTGGCCGTCGCCGCCGAGGCGTCGGCGCTCGACCGCAGTCCCCGCAAGAAACGCCGCGACAAGCAAAAGGCCGAAACCGAAGTCCCCGCACCGGCGGAAAAAACCGTCTGCCCGGAGCCGGAACCCGACCTCGGCCCAGCACCCGAATCCGCCGAAGAACCGCCCGTCAGCGACATGACGCTGGATTTCACCCCCGAACAGACCGACTCGCTGCTGGCCGTGTGGCGCGAACGCCAGCGTCAGGACGCATACAGCGAATTTTTCAAGCAATACATTCTCGAAGACTCCACCGTGGTAGCGGACACCACCCCCGATTCGGTCTACGCCCGGCGGCTGCTGGACCTCGCATCGCCGATCCAGTTCCCCTACAACAGCATCGTAAAAAGCTACATCAACCGCTACACCGGCTCGCGCTACGGCACGATCAGCCGCATCCTCGGCATGTCGCAGTACTATTTCCCGATCATCGAAGAGGAGCTGCTCCGCGAAGGGCTGCCCGTCGAACTGCGCGCCCTGCCGGTCATCGAGTCGGCGCTCTCCCCCACGGCCGTATCGCCGATGGGCGCCGTCGGACTGTGGCAGTTCATGCCCACGACCGGAAAGAGCTACGGACTGGAAGTCAACTCGCTGGTCGATGAACGCCGCGACCCCTACCGCGCCACGCAAGCCGCCTGCCGCTATCTGAAAGACCTCTACGCCATCTACAACGACTGGTCGCTGGCCATCGCCGCCTACAACTGCGGCCCGGGCAACGTCAACAAGGCCATCGCCCGTTCGGGAGGCAAGAATTTCTGGGAGATTTACGACTACCTGCCCCGCGAGACGCGCGGCTATGTGCCGGCCTTCATCGGGGCGTCGTACGCCTATGCCTATCATCGCCAGCACGGCATCGAACCCACCGAAGCGCCGATTCCGCTTTCAGTGGACACGATCCGGGTGAACCGGCTGATGCACTTCGAACAGATCTCCTCGACGATCGACCTGCCGGTCGAAACCCTGCGCCAACTCAATCCCCAGTACAAGCTCGACATCATCCCGGCGACGACCAAGCCCTACACGCTGGTCCTGCCGCAGCGCTACGTCATGCAGTACATCGCCCACGAACCCGAGATTCACGCCAAAGACTCGATGTACCTCAAAGAGTACATCAATCCGGCGAACCTCGACAAGAAGCGCCAGGAGCGCAGCGGCTCGGTCTATGTGGTCAAGAAGGGCGACACGCTGGGCGCCATAGCCCGGCGCTACCGGGTGACCACGACGCAGATCATGCGCTGGAACAACCTCAAGAGCGCCCACAAACTCCGCATCGGACAGCGGCTCCGCATCGAAGGCAGATAACGGCATGATTCCCGATCACGATACCATCGTCGCCCCCGCAACCGCCGCAGGAGGGGCCATCGCAGTCGTCCGCGTGAGCGGCCGGGAGGCTTTCGCCCTCTGCGACCGGGTGTTCCGGGGCCGGAAGCCGCTCGCCGAAGCCGACGGATACACGGTGCACTACGGAGAGATCATGGACGGCGACCGCATCGTGGACGACGTGCTGGCCGCGGTGTTCCGTGCGCCGCACTCCTACACGGGCGAGGATTCGGTCGAAATCTCGTGTCACGGATCTTCCTACATCGTATCGGAAATCCTCCGTCTGCTGACCGCCGCGGGCGGACGCATGGCCCAACCCGGGGAGTTCACCATACGGGCCTATCTGGCCGGGAAGCTCGATCTTTCGCAGGCCGAAGCCGTGGCCGACACCATCGCCGCCTCGTCGCGCGCGGCGCATGCGCTGGCCTCGACGCAGATGCGCGGCGGGTATTCCGACGAGCTGGAACGCCTGCGCGACAAACTCCTGAACCTCACCTCGCTGCTGGAACTGGAACTGGACTTTTCGGAAGAGGACGTGGAGTTCGCCGACCGGACGGCACTGCGCGAGACGATGCAGCGCATCGGAGCCGAAATCGACCGCCTGCGCAGTTCTTTTTCGCTGGGCAACGCCATCAAGGAGGGTGTCGCCGTGGCGATCGCCGGAGCTCCGAACGTAGGAAAATCGACGCTGCTGAACCGTCTGCTCAACGAGGAGCGCGCGATGGTCTCGGAAATCGCCGGCACGACGCGCGACGTGATCGAGGAGCGGGCCAACATCGGCGGCATCCTTTTCCGGTTCCTCGACACGGCGGGCATCCGCTCGACCGACGACCGCCTGGAACGCATGGGCATCGAACGCACGATGGAGAGCATCCGGCGGGCGCAGCTCGTCATCCACCTGATTGACGCTTCGGCCCTCGCAGCCGCGGTTCCCGAGCCCGATTTCGCGCTCCGTCCCGATCAGAAACTCCTGACCGTCGCAAACAAAATCGACCGGGCTCCCGCGTCGCTGACGCTTCCCGAAAACATCATCGGCATCTCGGCGAAACAGGGCACGGGCCTCGACCGGCTGTGCGAAGCCCTGCGCCGGGCAGTCGATACCGACGCACTCTATCACGGCGATCCGGTCGTTTCGAACAGCCGCCATTACGAAGCCCTCACGACGGCCCGCGAGGCTCTCGACCGGGCTCTCGACGGCTTGGGCAACGGGCTTCCCGCCGACTTGTTGAGCGAAGAGATCCGCCAGGTCATCCACGCTCTCGGTTCCATCACCGCCCGCGGCGCCATCGCCCCCGACGAAGTCCTTCAAAACATCTTTTCGAAATTTTGTATAGGCAAATAACCACATGTAATTAATTGATTATAAATATATTACACAATAAGCAATGAAAAATAAAAGAAGGAACAATCCAACTTAGATAATATTGATAATCAACACATTAAACACATAGGAATAATAAAGCATTGCATCAATTTTTCATGATTTTGTCCCCCGTTTGTTCCCTGAACGGATACAAGGGACAAGATTCTGTCCCTCGTGCAATTTAACGATGGTAAATAGACAAATTTCATCGATACCACTAAAACTTATCCAAATTACAGATAATATTTGAATAGAACTGAATTGTTTTTTCAGTCAAAATATATTCTGATAATCAAGCGATTAGTATATTTGAATATAACAGCAGAAATCATCACCAATGAGATTTCATACAATATATTTGATAAATATTCCCAACATTATTGCGAAGTATTCGAATAATAGCCTATTGAACATCCTCTTAAGTCTCACAGCGATTGTTATAGGGTAATTTGAAGAATTCAATAAAAAATATTTGGAGTATTGCGAAATTATCCTGTACATTTGCGCCACTTTTGAAAATTTACAATGCTGCAAAATAGAATAGACATATTATCCCAAACGACAATTCGAGGCAACAAATGCTTCGGAGTTCGGTCGTATGTTCTTCATGTTTGGAGCATTGAAACGTCCGCAAATTTCATAAATACTTTCCAGCGAACACATATAGGAGATAAGATGCGATAGATGCTCGTATCTTGATCTTAGAATAAACAGCAGAATAGTTGGAGAGTCCTTACCGAACTTTCCAACTATTTTGTTTTATGCCCATTGGTGACTGTTTGCTCCGTGCAATTCCTCTCCCGTCATTTCCGTCCAATGAGCGCAAGAACAACCAATTTTAATTAACCGCACAGCGATGTGCACAAAAGAGAGCAAAATGAATTACAAATTTGACGGAAGCAAGGTCTATTTTACATCGGACACGCACTTTTATCATTCGAATATCATTGGCTTTTGCAAGAGGCCATTCAAGAATGTAGAAGATATGAATGAAACACTGATCGAAAATTGGAACCGGGTAGTTAGTCAAGATGATATCGTGTTTCATTTGGGGGATTTTTGTCTGGGAGGATCCCATGAATGGACCAAGATTCTTAACAGACTGAATGGAAAAATCTATCTCATTCTCGGTAATCATGATCTAAAAAACATCAGGCAAGGATACACCAGTAGGTTTGAATTGACAATCATGCAAATGCATATAGAGGTTGACAAGCAGAAAATCTACCTGAACCATTGTCCGTTCCTCTGCTATGGAGGTGCTTACGGGAATACGTGGCAATTGTTCGGACACGTGCATACGAGCAAAAATAACACAGGAAAAGACGCTTCACGACTGGATATGCTCTTTCCGACGCAATATGATGTGGGAGTGGATAATAATGACTTTATTCCAGTCTCATTCGCGCAGGTAAAAAGGATAATCCAAAAGCAGATTGAGCAATCGAATAAAAAGCAGTAATATGAAAATACAATACATGAGCGATCTGCATTTTGAGTTTCGGGAGAACAGCAGATACATAAAACATAACGAATTCCCGGTAACGGGCGATATACTCGTATTGGCCGGAGACATTTTCTATCTGAAAGACAGAGTGGCTCCTTTGGGGAATTTCTGGAAATGGGCTTCTAAAAACTATAGGCAGGTTCTTATTGTTCCCGGGAACCACGAGTATTACAATTATTGTGATGTGATGGAACGGGGGTTACAATGGCGATGGATGTTCAAAGAGAATGTCGGTTATTATCAAAATCAAGTATTGAGAATAGACGATACCGATTTCATAATGAGCACACTCTGGTCGCATATCGAACCTGCAGACGAATATTTCGTTTGGAAGGGACTTAACGATTTCCGTCAGACCTTGTATAAAGGGAAACTGCTCCAAACGGAAACGTATAATCAGATGCATGACTTCTGTTTAGGTCATATCAAAAAGAGTCTTGCAGAAAGTACGGCAAAACACATAGTGGTCGTGACTCATCACCTACCAACTATGCAGGTTGTTGCTTCTCAGCATAAAGGTTCCGTATTGAACAGTGCATTTGCTACTGAATATGAAGAACTGATAGCCGGCAGCAGGATCGATGCATGGATTTACGGTCATACACATACTAATATCGACACGGAAATCGGGAATACAAAATTGATCTGCAACCAGATGGGATATGTATTTGAAAACGAGCATGTAATCAACGGATTTGATCCGGGGAAATTTTTAACCATTTGAAAAGAATGAACATATGAAACAAAATAAGAAGACAAACTTTACCAGGCATTTTTTCATAGACTTGGCAAAGGAATGCGGTTTGAATGCTACGATATTCGAACAGCTTGGAAGCAGGCGCGATACAGAGATCGTGGTTGATAACGATACATTGGAGATGTTAGTTAAACTTCAGGAGCAATTTGCCCGACTGGAAAAAATGGGTGACGATGAATACAGAGGATTTTATATCGAATTGCCCCGCCCTACTCCGGAAGAATGGGGAGATTGCGAAGCGTCGATCGTAGACGGAGAATATGAGAGCAAGGAAGAATACCTCCGGGATTGGGAATTGTTAAATCCAAGGGAAATGGTATGGTATCATGTTAGCTCCGCCAGATACAAAGAAAAGCGTACTATACAATTCACGGACAGGAAACACTCGCATTTTACTATTGCGAATTATTCTCGATATATAAACCGAGTAGGCAACAATTTTCCCAATGAATGGCAAAGGGATTTCTTGGCAAAGTTGGCCTTATATTTTCATAAGCTAATCGATGCTATCATACTAGACCCGGAGGGGTTCAATGATTATGTGGCGAATCATCTTCCTTACCAGCAGCGAGACGGAAGAATTGCGAGAAAGGAGTTCAACAGAATCGAACCGAGATTTAAAATCGAAGTCGAAGACGAGACGACGGCAATAAAAGCATTGGAGGATTCCGTCTGCAAGAATTTCGGGCGGCCGTTAGATACAATGACGATACGTTCGTATTGCAAATACTATCGGATCGCTCATGAAGCCTATGACCGGTATTTTGAAAGGTTTGATACTACACGAAAGAAGCGTGCCATTCCGAATGGAATGCCATTGGAATTACAAGATGTCGCATATTACAACATGGTTAAGTTCTGCGATTTGCAGGATAAATACGATCTCGACAGTGAGACGGATTTCAACAAATTCGCCTCGGACCATTATGGGGAGCTGGGATTGTCGCGGCTGAATGTACTCGCATCGGATTTTGACAGCCCCGGATGGAGAATCATTGTTTCCAATAGCTACTCAGCATATGCGGATGTTGCGGTAGAAGTTGCCACTGCGCTTTACAAGTATGGCGCTCCTTTGGAAATACACGACGCGGACAAACTTTTGCGAATACTCAAGGAGGAGGATCATGTGAAATTGATTCCGTACACATTCCACGATTACATGGGCCATCATGAAGAAGGAACCGTTTATCAACTTCCATGGGAGTACGAATGTATGGATAGCGAGGAGAATGTTTTATCATTGAAACAATACCATGAAATTATCTCTCTGGCAGAATGGGATGAAATAGAAAAAGTAAACATTGACAAAAACGGGATATAATCCCATAATTACTAGCAACATATTTGGCAGACAATGATAGTCTGCCAAATATGCTATAATTAGTTACATAATTAAAAACAAGAGGAATTATTAAGAAGCGTGTGAAAGTATGGAACTTGACGCAGATTTTATAGCATTCTGCAAGCAGAGCGTCGCATTGGAACAACGAATGGCGAAACAGGCGGGAAAACGGTTGAATGAAGCAATGCGCAACAATATCCAAGATATTAATGTATTGGATCGGATTGCAGACCAGCTATTTGACACTATGTCAGGGCTATCAGGTGCAGGAGAACGGACTTATATGAAATATATCAAATACTTGGAAACGTTTAACCCTCAAGCTGCAAAAGAAACAAAAGATGCCTATGAAGATATCATGGGCTATAAGATACATGTAGCATACGCAGCGGCACGATTGGCCAAAAAATTACACAAAGGACAGGTAGATCAAGCAGGTAAAGATTACCTTGAAGAACATTTATCGACTATCGGACGAAACGGTTTCGACTGGAAAGAAAAAACCGTGGGATTTCTGTTTAATGCAGTTGAAGATACAGGTCATACCGTAAAAGAGATCATTAGAAAACTGAAAGCGATACTGAATGACTGGGAGAAGAACAAGGAAAAACATGACTGGATTTATGAATTTAAAGATATCGTAGGATCCTTTCCGAACGAAAAATACCACAAATTAACAAAGCAAGAATGGGACGAGATTGAAGAGGCTCTCGATCTGATGGACTTCCGCACAACTACCAATCGTGAAACATATATCGAGCGTTTCCGCGGACATCGTTTGGCCATCAAAGTCAAAATGAATGATCTTCGGCACAATATGAATATTGCCTACATTCCCCATACCACAGAAAAAGACCTTGAAAGTGTTGAAAAATACCAAAAAGAATATAATCTGTTACTAAAAATGTTGGAAGAATATAAAGCATAGCATTTCTAGAAATATAACGTGACCATAAGGAGTTGCTTGACATGCACACATTAAAGAATGAGAAAGCAAGCATCAGGTTCAGCGTTCTGGCAACCTACATGGATAAACTCACAGGATTCCTTGATGCGATAGTTAACGTCTTCCCAGAAACTACAGTCATGCCGCGCATATCACAACCAGTTACATAAGGGAACCAAAACCAAGGTATCTTTCTGAAAGAACGCAAATTAAACTGTAACAAAGAAATAATTTTAAGACATAGTTTGATTATTATTTAATAAGGACTTGAATTACTCAAAATTCAAGTCCGATACTTGGAGTTATGTACTATGTAATCGCAAGTTACTAACAAACAAACGGGTATGGTTCATATGTGATATTTGCCGCTTTCAGCATTGGCGACAATTGACAAAGAGACGGAAATAAAAAGGAAGGATTTTTATTATCGCACATTTTTTCATATCTTTATCGCAAAATATAATACATATTCTATTTATATGAACCGCATAAAAGACGTGCTGACAGAAAAAGGCATCAAACAGACTTGGCTTGCCGAGAAACTCGGCAAGAGTTTCAGCATAGTCAATTCCTATGTCTGCAACCGCCGTCAGCCGAGTTTAGAGGTGCTGTTTGAGATAGCAAGGATTCTTCAAGTAGACCCGAAAGAGTTGATTGGAAATAAATAATAAAGTATATGCCTACACTGACTTGGATAGGAAAAGATAAGGTCGTCAATCATCATCAGGAGGTGCCGTACCGGGTGCTGGAGCACAAGTACGGATTCCGGGCGGAGGATGAAAACGACAAAATGCTGACGAATAGTGGCAACAAAATCATACACGGCGACAATTTAGAGGCGCTGAAATCGCTGCTGCCCGAATACGAGGGAAGAATCAAGTGCATCTATATCGATCCGCCGTACAACACGGGCAACGAGAAGTGGGTCTACAACGACAACGTGAACGACCCGAAGATCCGAAAGTGGCTGGGCGAGGTGGTCGGCAAGCAGGGTGAGGACCTGAGCCGTCATGACAAATGGCTCTGCATGATGTATCCGCGTCTAAAGCTGTTGCATAAGTTGTTGGCGGAAGACGGTGTAATCTTTATTTCGATCGACGACAATGAACTCGCCAATCTGAAACTGCTTTGCGATGAAATTTTCGGGGTAAATAATTTTATCGACATATTTTCTTGGGTCAAAACAGAAACTCCGGCGAACTTATCCTATAAAACAAAGAAATCCATCGAATATATCGTATGTTATCAAAAGAATCGAAACGATATAAAATTCAAAGGTCTTGAAAAAGAGAGCAAAAGTAGTAATGGACTAATGAATCAGACTAATGCTCTCAAAGAATTGGTTTTCCCCTCAAGTTTAGTCGATACTGGATTGGCAGACGGAATTTATAAGGCCGGCCCGTACGGGACAGCCAGCTATGATATTACACTTTTAGATGATGCCGAAGTAAAAAACGGAATTTTCACAACCCCAATTCGTCTATTGGGCAAATTCAAATGGTCGCAATCGAATTTAGATAAAGAAATTGCAACTGGAACGCGTATTTCTATTAGGACCAAAGCATTTTCACCTTCCTATGAAAAAGCCTCTTATGAACCGGAAGTGCCTTGGAACATGATTAATCGTAGTTTTGGAGTCGATACGAATGAAGTTGCCTCCACTATCCTAACAACAATATTCGGGAAAAAAGTATTTGATTTTCCCAAACCTGCAACGTTAATTTCATACCTTATTAATTTCGTATGCGGCACTGACGATATTATCCTCGACTCCTTCGCCGGTTCGGGAACGACAGCTCATGCAGTAGTGAACCTGAACAAGAAAGACAAGGGCAACCGCAAATTCATCCTCGTCGAAATGGAGGATTATGCCGAAAACATTACCGCTGAGCGTGTACGGCGAGTAATGAAAGGTTACGGCGAGGGTAAAAATGCCGTAGCCGGTACGGGCGGCGCATTCGACTATTACGAGTTAGGCGAATGGATGTTCGACGAGGAACAAAGCCTCAACGAGAATATCGGCGAGGAGAAGATCCGCGAATATATCTACTACACCGAGACCAAACGGCACTTGGAGCGTGAGCGTTCCAAAGCGTCGAAATATTTGCTCGACACTTACAACGCTACGGGTTACTATTTCTACTACGAACGCGATCGTCTGACGACGCTCAGTATCGACACGCTGCATATCGTGACGGAGCGTGCCGAGCAGTATGTTATTTACGCCGACATCTGCACTGTACCGCCACAAGTGTTGGCAGCCCAAAATATTACTTTCAAAAAGATTCCGCGCGACATTAAACGATTCTAACCTTATGGAACTCAAACAATATCAAAAAGAGGTAATCGCCGATTTGGATGCATATATCGGGTATGTTGAAAAATACAACCGCCCCGATACGGCATTCCATAAATTCTGGGAAGACAAAGGTATTCCGATCTCGGCAATCGACAACTACTATCTGCACCCGTACGACAACAGCATTACCGATGTGCCTCACATAACGGTCAAAGTGCCGACCGCCGGCGGCAAGACTTTTATAGCCTGCAATGCACTGAATACGATATTCAGGCATATGCCTGCCGATAAGCCGAAAGTTGTGGCGTGGTTCGTTCCGTCGGATACGATTCTGAAACAGACCTACAAGAATCTGAATGACCCGTCGCATCCCTACCGACAGAAGATTGACAGCCATTTCGGGAATGCCGTATGCGTTGTCGACAAGGAAGCGGCATTGTTCGGGCAGGGTATCAGTCCAACCGAGATTCGAGAGCAACTGACGATTTTCGTGTTGAGCGTACAGTCGTTTGCAGCCAACAACAAGGACGGGCGGCGTGTATATCGGGAGAACGGAAGTCTGACTGAATATCCACAGTTGTACGACAGCATGACCAAACGGGTTGAAGGAGCCGATGAAACCGGATTTATCCAGGTTTTATCCTATCTCAATCCAGCCGTTATCATCGATGAAAGCCACAACTTCGAAGCTAATCTGCGTGTGGATATGCTTAAGGCAATCAATCCGTGTTTCATCCTTGACCTGACAGCCACCCCGCGTAAAAAGAGCAATATCATCAGTTTTGTCGACGCAATCAAACTCAAACGGGCGAATATGGTAAAACTGCCCGTTATCGTATATAATCATCGCTCGACGAATGATGTTATTTCGAGTGCGATCCAGATGCAGCGCAGTCTGGAACAAAAAGCCCTTGCGATGGAGGCAGAAGGTGGCCAGTACATTCGACCGATTGTGCTGTTCCAAGCCCAGCCAAAAACCGATGACGACAATATTACGTTCGACAAGATCAAAAAGAAGCTTATCGAAATCGGCATTCCCGAAGACCAAATAAAAATCAAAACGGCGAATAAAGATGAAATTAAAAACACCGACTTATTGTCCCGCGATTGCCCGGTGCGTTACATCATCACAGTCAATGCATTGAAAGAGGGTTGGGACTGTCCGTTTGCCTACATTCTTGCGTCACTGGCCAACAAAACCTCTCGGGTGGACGTGGAGCAGATATTGGGCCGTGTACTGCGATTGCCTTATACGACCAAGCATAAAGAGGAGTTGCTCGACCTGTCATATGTATTTACCTCGTCCAACGATTTTCGAAATACGGTTGAAAATATCATAGAGGGACTGAACCGTGCAGGTTTTAGCAAAAAGGATTACCGCGTGGCCGAGGCCCAGACAGAACCCGCTTTCATTCCGACCGGGCAATCGTCTCCGAACCTGTTCGGCGACGACGAGCCGGTGCACGATACGCCTGCAATCACGACAACCGACGACATCGATGAGCAGATAAACACCGAAAAGATTAAAACGACGCTTGAAATACCTGCCGCAAATACGGGGACAACCGAATTGGAGTCTTTTGCACGACAGGAAAGCGAAAACTACAATCAACAGGCAGCGCAGCAGACAGATAATAACAACATTCCGAATGACATTAAAGGTATGATAGCCACATATCCGATTAAAGATCTTTTTGCGGACAAAGCCAAAGAACTGGCATTGCCCCAATTCGTGAAAAAGATAAATGCCAACTTGATATTTGACGATGAATATGTTCCGTTGGACAAGACTATGCTTGCTGAAGGGTTCGATTTGGACAAGTACGACCACAATATCGACTTTACCCGAACTGAAAGTGAAGCGGTACGTGTGGATTTAGAGAAATCCAGCGGAGATGAATATGCCGTTACAAGAAGAAACCTGACTGCAAATCAATTATCATTCATCAAACAACACTTTGCGACCTTATCGCCGGAAAGCAAACAGAGGCAACTGGCAGACATGCTAGCAAAAGGCCTTCGTTTCGACGAAATCTCCGAACCGCAGGTTGCACGTTATATCAAAAGGGCTATTGCAGGCGTAGATTCCGAGCAACTCGAAGATTTATACACGAATGATTGGCAGACAAGAAATACGATTCGACAGAAGATCGAGTCGCTGCTGTCTGCCTATCAAGAAAAGAAATTCAAAGAGTGGCTCGACACCGGTCAGATAAAATGTCAAGCTATATATCGCCTTCCAGAGCGGATAACTGTGAAAACAAAGTCCATCGGCTTGGCAAAAGGGCTTTATACGGAAGAGGAAAACATCAACGGTTTCGAGTATGAAGTTATAAACGCTGTCGCCAATTTGGATAATGTTTTATTTTGGCATAGAAATCCGAGCCGCACGGGGTTCTGTATAAACGGTTATATAAATCATTATCCCGACTTTATCGTCCGATTGAATAGCGGCATTACCGTTCTTCTTGAAACGAAAGGTGATGATAGAGATAACTCGGACAGTCGGGCGAAGGTCGAGTTGGGACGAACTTGGGCCCATAAAGCAGGCGAGCAGTATCGTTATTTTATGGTATTCGAGAAGCAACAGATGGATGGTGCGGTTACTATCAAGGAACTTTTGCAAAGATTGAGTGCAATGTAATTAGCAGATAGCTATGGACGATAATAAAATAATTATTTACCAAGATGACAACGATGTAACGCGGATATCTGTCCGTTTTGCTGACGAAGATTTGTGGCTTACGCAGAATCAACTGGCCGAGATATATGACACGACGCAGCAAAATATCGCGCAGCATATTGCCAATATATACCGTGATAATGAACTGGATGAAGCAACCCACAAGAAATTCTTGTTAGTTCAAACCGAAGGGTCTCGGCAGGTAAAGCGCAACATCGACCACTATAATCTCGATATGATTATCGCGTTGGGTTATCGTGTTCAGTCCCAGATTGCCACGCGCTTCCGTCGCTGGGCGACGCAACGGCTCCACGAATATATCCAAAAGGGCTTTGCAATGGACGATGAGCGGCTCAAGCAGGGCAGCAACCGCTATTTTCGAGAACTATTGCAGCGCATTCGGGATATTCGCAGCAGCGAGCGCAATTTTTACCAGCAGGTTACAGATATATATGCAACTGCCATCGATTACGACCCGCGCAGCGACATGACCAAGACATTCTTCGCTACGGTTCAAAACAAACTGCATTATGCTGTCCATGAAAATACCGCTGCTGAGGTAATCTATAACCGCGTAGATAACGAAAAGCCTTTTGTCGGAATGACAAATTTCAAAGGCGACTATGTAACCAAAGACGACGTGAAGATTGCCAAGAACTATCTGTCGGAGATTGAATTGCAGCGTTTGAATCTGCTGGTGTCAGGATTTTTGGATTTTGCCGAGTTTCAGGCATTGGATATGAATCCGATGACGATGAAAGATTGGATTGAAACGCTCGACAATCAAATTATCGCCAACAAGCGCAAGGTGTTGATAGGCAAAGGCACTGTTTCCCACAAAGAGGCAATAGAAAAAGCTGAAAAGGAGTTCGACATATACCGTCGGCGCGAAATGAGCCTGTTCGAAAGTGATTTTGACAGGGCCATTAAAATGTTGAAAGGAAAAGACGAAAAATAGATTTCGTATGATTCGCGAACTAACCTACAATAACAGGATACTGTCCGAATAAGAACGGGCAGAGTTCTGCAAAAAATCAGATGAATATATACACGAGTTTTCCGAGTGTATTGAGGGAATATGCCAACTTGCAAAGGATGTTCCGGAATCTGAAAATTCTGATTATAACAAAATAACTAATACAATAATCAATATCAGCACTTTTACACAGGTTACTCTTTTTGCGATTGCATCGTATTGACAAAATTATTTGTCAGGGCGACGAATCTGTATGAAAAAAATTTTCTTCGGGGTAAACTGAAGGTTCAACTGAATGAAGGCTTCAAAAAGCTATATGGGTTTAACAAGAAGGGATATAAAAATTCATATTGTACACAGTTAGAAGATATTATAACAATGTTCCCCGGATTCAAGGACGAATTAGATGAACTATTATCAGACTTGGAGCAGATTTCAAAAAATTCTTGGTGGAAAGACGAAAGAGATGCAGAAATACACATCGACGCGACCAAACTCTATGAACTACGACATGAAGAGATAAATGAAAGTAAAGTCGCTATGGAGGCATGGCGATTAACGGATTTATTCAACCGTTTTAATCATTTTGTAGCCAGATTGCATGGAGTTTATCTCAATTATATAACTGCGCAGTTCATAAAAGAAAATGGCATCATTCCATGTGTAACAAATAGAGTGAGGCATTTGCTATAAAATTTTTGTGGATACCAGATGAATCCGAATAAAAATATAGATCATTATTGTAATAGCGTAATTTACTTCTGTTGAATTCAGAAGAGATTCATTATTACCAAGCAGGTAATTCCTACGCCCCCTCAAAGTCATGCAAGTCTATAATTCAAACTGAATATTAGGGGGGGGGCATACATTTACGCTGTGGGGTGCGTATTTTACACAATGCTGCAGGAGCTCTCCAACCAGATAAAGGTAATACGAATTGCAAGATTGATAATGCTGGCCAAAAAAAAGAGATGAGCGTTCTTGCTACCGATGTCCGCCATTTCGACGTTGTGAAGAAAGTTTAGTTTAGAACTTGAATAGATATACAAAAAATCGACTAAACTTATGTATATTTGTATCGTGCTTCGAAAATCATAGTATGGTCAACACGGAACTTCATTTTGTGAGGAACATCAAAATAGCATACGACAAGCTCCGAAAAATAGCCTGACATTTGCTCTTTTGTGCCTTTATTTGCCATATTTTTGTCCTCCGTTTGTCCCTCATAAGCATTTTCTACAAAATAATAAACTAACTATCAATATATTACAAAACAAAAAATCAAAAAAACATTTTCTGCATCGATTATTTCTGCGGTAAAAAAATACTATCACCAGTACAAAAGCAAGATTAAAAGAATAGTGCTCATGAAGACGCTTCTCACACTACATAGCACGAGCTAGAGTGAAATATTTTGCAACACATAGAACCATATACTATTCAACAAATTACGATGCAAATCCAACACCTGTTTTATCGCCAAAAACATCTTTTTAGGCGACAAAATCAATCTATCTGTGACAGGAAAATTAAAGCCTATGCAACTACTAAATTTATTATAGTATATAAAGTCGGCAGAAAAGTATATTTATTGCCGACTTTATATTACTTACTTGTAAATTTAAGCTATTTATCTTTACCTATGACTATATTCAGCTGGTCAGTCATTTACGCATTACTTTGACACACCACTCGCATTTCGGATGATAACCATAAAACATTTTCCGCCCCCCCCCAAAAAAAATCCCAAGGCGAAGTTATTTCAATAGAGCGATATGGCACACATTCGTACTTTCTCCAATGTCTATACATCATTCTGAATCTTTTAGACGCAATTTTTACCACATTTCTGAACTCGGACGCTGAGAATTTTCCCAATTCTTTGCAAATGTATGACCATAAGTATCATCAATAAGCATTGACCTCTTATCCATTAAGCGATCCAAGAAACTATAAAAACATTATATATACAGAATAAATATTTTTCAAATTCAAGCTATTTTATTGAAGGTATGCGTTCTGGTATTGTAAGTTCTTCTTCAAATTTGCGCGTTTGTTCTCTTGCTTGTTTCAGTTTTTCTACTTGCAGAGTTGCCCAAGCACTTACTTCTGGTAATTGATGATTAATCAATGACTCCGTAAGTTTGATTCGTGAATCATAGATTGGCAAAGCAGAACCTGTTGATGCAAACGAGCCGAGTTTGTCTCCAAGTGCCGTAAGCACAAAATTTCTGTTACCATAGAGATTAATAAGCTGAATTACTATGTCAGAGAAATTATCGCCATTTTGCATTGGTGCGATTGACATAAGGCGATATGCGTTGACATCTGGATTTTTTGCACACCAATCGAGTAAAGCCTGTTTATGTTCTTTCTTAAAAATTAGGTTTGGGAATTTGTTGTATATTGACATGCTTCCAAATACCCAATAAAGTTTAGAAAATTGACCTTCTTCATCTTTTTCTGAGGACATAGCATTTGCTAAAATACCCCATGTTACATCAAAGTATTTTTCAAGTAAGACAGAAAGAATTTCTTCCACATTGTAGTTTACCAAAACGTTTTGATTTGCAACAATATGATTGATTATTCCTGCCATCACGCTTTTTGCTAACTGGTTGCGCTTGCCGTTTGCTAGTAAAGAACAAAGTACTTGAGTATAATGTGGATTTTGCATCAGCTCTTGTATCTTGTCTATTGATTTAAATGCTTCTTTTTCAAATAGTTGTTCAAATTTGAGATTATCTCTATCTCTTCCTCCTAAATACTGCATTGACACCATATGCAATGCGGTTTCGTATGAGCCTGGTAAATTCAACAAACGAGTGAGAAAACCAACAGCTTCGTCGGATGTTAGTGTTTTGATTGGTGAATGGTTCCAGAAACTTACAAAGTTTGAAATATCTGTATTATGGTTAAGTACCAAATCAAATAAAATATCAATATATTTACCATGAAACTTGTAATCTCTGATAGCTACAATCGGGAAAAGAAGATTATAACGCTCCTGTTGTTTGACAATATCAAACGCTTGTGCAAAGACATTTTCACTAACCATTGCCATAAAGTCAACAATGATGGTGGTGCATTTTTCAGGTATAACTTCCAACGAATTCTTTATAAATTCCAGTTGCTCTTCTTCGCTTAACAGAGTGGCAAGTTTTCTACCGAACGACTGAGCTTGATAAGTTTCGCAGTTATATATAACTCGCAGAGTATCTTTGGTAAAGAGTTTTTTCTCTGCCATTTCAACTGCCAATGCTTCATACTTGGCATTCTTCTTTTCATATTCTAATTGAGTATTTATGTCATTAAAATCGAAATCAGAAGCATAGAACTTCTCAACCATCAAGAATCTAGCTTCGAACGTATCTTTTGTGAATTTGTCTATTAGTGTTTTCAGTTCATTTTTTATTCTATCACAGTATGCAATCTTTGGGTCTTTTAGAGCCAAATACAGGTTTTCCTTCATACTTTCCCATTCATAGCCAAGCTTTTCAGCCACCTTCATGACATAAGGTATCACTATGTCAAACTCATCGAAAGCACTTAATGCTCTGAAATTCTTACTAAGAATATCAATGCAGTAATCGTGATACTTCGTATCTTGCTCTATCTCATTATAAATAATATCAAGACAGCCACGGATGTATTCTTTCACTTCATCGCGAGATATTGGCTTATAGTTCTCAAGTTTACGTTGACCTTGCATTTCTGCACCACTAAAGTAAATGAAGCTACTAGTATTAAGAGCGCGATTAACAGCTCGCAAAACAAGTTCCTTCTGTTCTTCATTGTTAATTTCTCGATGCAAAAAAGTAATGCGTTCTTTAAGTGAGACTGCTGTTGCAGGCAGATATATTGGAAACAATGCCACAAATTGACCAGTTGCATTGTTCGATATATCCTCTATCTCAGCACATCCGAGACGCAGCATAAGTTTTGCTCCTTTTTGGAATGTAATCGGATCAAAGCAAAGTTTCTCGATAGTCCAAACAAGATTGCGTCTACCTTCGACAATGCCATACAAATCAATAATTTTTTTATTACCTAAAGCACTATACAGACAGTTTGCTACAGTTTGTGGAACCACTTCAACAAATGAGCGGAAGAGGCGTGATCCCACTTCTGTATTTATCACTTCCGCTTCAGAAAAAGGGCTACCAATACGCAGAATTTCATTCAACAGAGCAACAGCCTTACCATTCTTGGACATATCTTTAAACTGAGCACCGAAAGCTGGGGCTAACGAAGCCGAAACTTCCGAAGTCCGAATATCCTCTAGTACCTTACGTAGTCTATCTTTCGAGCAATCTGTCAGCCACTCGCACATTAAATACCAAGCGATTGGGAGAGGGCGAATAAAAACAAACCTTCCTCTACGGTCAAGTAACTTTCTTCCTAGATAATCACGTATCAGTGTGTCAAATTTACGCTCCTTTATTTCATCATCACCTTCTATGCTGGTAATGCTCTTATTGGTTGCAACAAAGACCATTTCTTTACGAACATCATCTTCTATACCAAGACTATTAAAGAGCGAAAGAGACTGAGCAATTAACCGATTCTCGCTGCGTTCATCTGCTCCAAGCAATTTTGTAACAAGTGTTCGATTGGATATGTCTCCTATCTCTTTGGTTTTCCGCCAACCTTCAAGCAATAATTCGGCAATAAATGGTATTCCACCGGAAAATTCAACTATTTTCTTTTGATCCTCAGACGAAAAAAAATCTGCATTTTTGACAATGATATCCTCAACTATCTCATCCGAAACAGCAAGACTATAGGCCTGATAACGCAAGGTGTCTATCCTTTCGTTCGGGTCATTATAGATGGCAATTATTGGATTAGTTGCTTTCTTACCATATCGCATATCGTAAATTTTTTCCAAAAAGCAATATGGGCAGTTATCAAGAACTATCGTGGCTTTACCATAATTGTCAAACAGTGATTCTATGGTCTTGAATACCTCCCTCTCTTCATAGTTTGCCATATCACAATATAATTTGTGCGAAGTATCTTGGTTGTCAAGCAGTGCCTCCAAAACGAGACGCGTTTTTCCAAGTCCCGACAATCCAATAACGCGTATTACATGTTGATTGCTTTGTATAGCATTTTTTATCTGAACAAGTTCAGCAGTCCATTTAAAATTAGTCCTGTATCCGGACTCGTTAAGAGCTTTTTCACAACTGATAAAAGGTTGAAAATGTTTGTACATATTCTTGATGGCACTCCTTGCTGCAAGTTTTATTGCACCAGCAAGTTCATCAATAAGCTGCTGTTGTTGTTGTTTAAAATCGTTATACTTTTGCTCTTCCTTTTCGTTTTCTTTGAAATTAGTTTTATCAATTTCAAAAAGAATGGGATTACGATTTTGACGACAGTCGTAAGGCAATAAGTCTGTAATCTTATTAGGATTTCCGTTAATGGTGTTCATCACCAATATCACGCTATCATCACCCAAACATACTTTTGCGTGACCATATTCAATAAGTACACTGCCATTGACATTAGATCTTAAATCAAATTTACAATATTTTCTTAACAAGTGACGCAAGTATGTAAATTTAGTTTCAATAGTAAAGTCTGCAACATAAATATGGCATTGCTTTATTTTCTTTATGCAGGTTTCCGCTACAGGTTTGTCTCCTGCTTCTTTACGTAAACCTTCATCTGGAATAAACTTCACTCCTTGAAATTCACCCTTGTCACTTAACTTTTTCGCTGCTTTTTCCAAACAGTTCCACAAAAAGATTTTGTTATTTACTTTCTTGTTACAAAGTGTGGACATCTGCCATGAGAAAAATATTTTTAGTTCTAAATTATTCATTGGCTTTCTTGCTTGTATTAATGCAATTATTCAATCTATTCTGAATCATTATTTTAAACATAAGCTTTTTTATTGTATCACAAACACTCTCCAGCTCCCTTCCTTCTCGCCTCGCTCCACATATTTTTTGGAAATCAGTTGGTCCAGTAGCTTCTGAATAGCCGTCATACTGATACCCGTTTCATCTTTCATGTCTGCAAGCGTTAGAGTGGGCTGAGTTCGCATAGCGTCCAGAATTTTTGTATAATTGGGCGTTCGGAATGCAATCCGTTCCCCATCATACCACCACACATTCTCATTCCTCTCGCTCACGAACAGCACATCATTATACACTTCCGTAGCCACCAAGTCATTGAAATATTTCAAAAAAGGACGGATATCCTTGATCCCTGCATGGGCTCCATCACTGGGGACAGGACCTACTTCGAGATCCGTCTGATGCAAAGCTTCCAAATATTCACTTTTTCTGCGGCTCCGGACTACAATCATCGGATAATCATGACGAGTCAGAATGTAGTTCACCATCAGTCGGGCAATACGACCGTTACCATCCTCAAAAGGATGAATGCGTATATAACGATAGTGAAACAGTGCGGCCAACTCTACTGGAGATAGTTTCCCTTCTTGTTCTGCTGCATTATACCAGTCCACCAGATCGCCCATCAGTCCGGATGTCTCCTCGGGTGAGGCATATTCAAATCTGTCCCCATATCGGGTGATAACACTGTTAGGCCGAGTCTTATACTGGCCGGCATGAATTACATAACTCGTCTGCATACCACCAAGCAAATCTCGATAAACAGTATAATCTTCTCGTAATATGGTTTTATGCAATGTCCGGATAAAATTCTGCGTCAATGGCACTCCCTTCACCGTAGCCTCTTCCGTCATCATTCGCAGGCCTACGTTGCTCGCGGTCATTTCTTGTACGTCACGCACGTCTGCCTCCCCAATCACCTTGCCGAAAAGTAGCAATATTTCCGTCTGGCCATAAGTCAACGTATTACCCTCAATATGATTACTGTTGTAATTGAAATCCACAGTAAAACGGCGACTGAGCCTTTCCCTATCCTTCTCCGACAGCGGCTGCAAATTCTGCCATGCAGTCAACGCTTTCTTTATATTAAGATACTTCATATTCATATTTATCAACAAACAGTACAAAGATACAAAAAACACCTAAAAGGTTGTAATGATACAACCTTTTTCTAAATCAATCTGTCTAGCATCAATAACTACTTACTAAAAACAAAATGACAAAAGCTGCTGGCCAAAAGAAAAAGAGATGAGCATTCTTGCTACCGATGTCCGCCATTTCGACGTTGTGAAGAAAGTTTAGTTTAGAACTTGAATAGATATACAACAAACCAGACTAAACTCCTATAATTGACCTTTTGCGCGGATTACATTTATCTTTCATATCTTTGGGAGACATAACCTCCGATATGAGGTAAAAAGCGATTTTATATTTGATCTTTTTTTCTTTTGGCCAGCAAAATTCCGTCCCTAGAATGTCCCCGACACACTTCACATCACACATAATTATATGAACATCAATAGCATGAGCTATTTTAACATTTTCTGTATAGGAAAGTAACTCAAGAAAACAAAGCCAAAGAAATATCGAAATAAAATTCACAGATTCAATTATTTACAAACAAACAACAGACTTTTATTTCGACTTCATTTTATCGTTCGAGGTGTAAAATTTGCCGCTTATTTACAACACACAGCAATCGAGGTGTAAAAAAAGTGTAAAGAAATCTTTCTATCTTTGCACCATACCTAAAACCTCGACCGCATGGAGATCAAGATTCGGCAGAAACCACAGCGCTCGACAGGCAAGACCTCGTTGGTGCTGGAATACTATTACGGGTACACCCGCGACGATGAAGGGCGCATCAAGCATCGCCGCAAATTCGAGACCCTCGAATACTACCTCTACACCGACCCGAAAAACAAGTTGGAGCGCGACCACAACAAAGTCAATCTCGAAATGGCCGAGAAGGTCAAGGCCAAACGGCTGCTCGCCGAGCAGAACGAGCAATACGGCTTTGCGGTGAAATATAAAATCCGCACCGACCTCGTCGAATACATCAAAGGATTGATAGAGCAACGCAAGGAGTCGCCAGGGAACTGGGGCAACTGGGACAGCGCATTGAAACACCTTGTCGCCTACGCTGGAACGAACACGACGTTCGAGATGGTCGATAAAAAGTTCGTCGAGGGGTTCAAGAGCTATTTGGCGAAGCAGGCCAAGACCAAAAGCGGCACAGCTCTTTCGACGAACAGCCAGAGCAGCTATTTCCTCAAACTCAAAGCCGCGCTGAACCAAGCGGTCGAGGACGGCATCATCCCCCACTCGCCCGCCATGTCGGTCAAACCCGCGCATGTCGAGGACGTGCATCGCGAATACCTCACTTTCGACGAATTGCAGCGCCTCGCCAAAACGGAGTGTCCGTATCCCGTACTAAAAGATGCGTTCCTCTTCTCGTGCCTGACCGGCATGCGTTGGAGCGACATCAACAAACTGACGTGGGCCGAAGTGCAGGAGTTCGATGGCGGCACGCGCATCGTCTTCCGGCAGAAAAAGACCAAAGGGCTGGAATACCTTGACATCACAGACCAAGCCGTGCGCTACATGGGCCAGCGCGGCAAGGCCGACGAGCGGGTCTTCGCCGGGCTGAAATACTCCGCATGGCACAACCTCGCCCTGCGCGAGTGGTGTCTGAAAGCGGGCATTACGAAACACATTACGTTCCACTGCGGACGGCACACGTTCGCCATGCTGCAACTCTCGCTCGGCACGGAAATCTACACCGTGTCGAAGCTTCTCGGCCACAGCGAACTGAAAACGACGCAAGTCTATGCGCAGATTATGGATGCGAAGAAACGCGAAGCGGTGAACCGGATTCCGGAATTATAACTATCTTTATGCTATGGAGAACGAAATGTTGATATACCGCTCGGCCGACGGGAGCATCAAAATAGATGTCCGCATGGGCGAAGAGACCGTCTGGCTGACCCAAGACCAGATGGCAACGCTGTTCGGAAAGGCCAAATCCACCATCAACGAACACTTGAAAAACATCTTTTCCGAGGGTGAGCTGGTCGCCGATTCAGTTATTCGGAATTTCCGAACAACTGCCGCCGACGGCAAAGGCTACGACACGAACTACTATAACCTCGACGTGATTATTTCGGTCGGCTACCGCGTGAAATCGCACCAAGGCACGCAATTCCGCATCTGGGCGACGCAGGTGCTGCGGGAATACCTCATCAAGGGTTTCGCGCTGAACGACGAACGGATGAAGTCGGGCAAGTCGATGAACTATTTCGACGAGTTGCAGGAGCGCATCCGCGAAATCCGTCTTTCGGAACGGGTGTTCTACCAAAAGGTCAAGGACATCTACACGACGAGCATCGACTACGACCCGAAAGCCGAAAAGACGGTCGAGTTTTTCAAAATCGTGCAGAACAAACTGCTGTGGGCCATCAGCAGCCAGACGGCCGCCGAGCTGGTCGCCCATCGTGCCGATGCCCGCCTGCCGATGATGGGCATGACCTCCTGCGACAAAAGCGACCCGCGGCGCATTACCAAAGCCGATGCCGCAACCGCCAAGAACTACCTGACCGAAGACGAGATGAAAGACCTCGGGCTGCTGGTCGAACAATACCTCGCCTTCGCCGAAAGTCAGGCGCGGCGGCAGGTGCCCATGTATATGGCCGACTGGATCAAGAAGCTGAACGACATTCTGGTCATCAACGGGCGCGAACTGCTCGAACATGCCGGGCAAATCAGCCGCAAGGTCGCCGAAAGCATCGCGGCCCAACAGCTCGATGCCTACAAGGGGCGTTTGCGCGAAGAGGAGCGCCGCGCAAGCCTTGCCGAACTCGAAGCCGACCTGCAAGCCGCGGCCAAGAAACAGTCATGACCCGCATCGAATACATACGTCTGTCGCACCGGCGCACCAACCGCAAAATCCGCGAGCGGTTGCAGTCCGTTCGCACCCGATTGGGTGCCAAGAGCCGATGGCTCGGCGGTGCATGGCAGGCAGTCGCATGGGTGTTGTACGGAATAGTCAGCATAGTGAGCTGGCTGGCATTCGCCGCCGAAATGTTCAAGGACAACCGCTTTGCGCTACACTACATGGAGTGCGAAATCGAACATCGCAACCTGTCCGCCGCCGAAGCACGCCGATACATCGCCGACAAAAAGCAGGAGTACGACCGTTGGCTGGCCTACGGTTCAATCTCGGCCAAGGAGCAGCGCCGCATCGACAAGACGTTCGAGTATCTTTTCGCCCGTTATCCGGCGGATGCTCCTTCGAACGAACTGCTGAACCGAATCGCCGAAGTCCGAACTACCGTTACCGAAATCGCCGACTACACCCGTCATCGGCAGACAGAGGAGACGCAGCGCAAGGAGCGCGAAGCGGAATTGCTGGCCAAGCCGAAAAACGCCGGGCCGCCCAGCGCAGCCGCACCGGGTTCGACCCTGCACCCGCCGATTTCTGCCCGCGTCTGTCCGACCGGCAAACCGCAGTGCTGACCGAACACGTCAACCGAATCGGCATCTTCAAACGCGACACGACCGAAGAGGAGATTGCCCGACTGCTGGCCTGCCAGCTCGCGGAACCGTTACAGACGACGCACAACAAGCTGCTGACGCTGCTGCTCGAATCGTTGAGCGCATCCCGGCTGATTACCCCGAAATGGCAGCGGGTCGCCGGAAACAACGGCTGTTTTACCTCGAAGTTGGGCAAACCGCTGACGGCGAAAGACATCTCGGCCGCCAAACAGATGGCCGAAATCATCGACCGCCGCAAGGAGCGGATGATTATCGACTGCATCGAGGCATTGGAAGCAGCAGAATAGTTTCGACACGTTCATCTTTAACAGGATTCCGCTCCACCGGAATCCTGTTTTTTCATCTCCATACGCCCACCGAACATTGGAAACATTGTCCAAAAATGTCGAAACATGGGCAGCCAATGCGAACAGCTTTTCGTTGAATTTTATTTGCACTCGTAATTACATCACGAGCGTTGCGCAACGCCTTTTATCAAACGCTAAAAACAGAATGATTATGAGTGAAAACACAACCATCGAGCAACGGCTCGACCGCATCGAACGACTGCTTCGGGGACAAAAAACAGTTTTGAACTTCGTCGAAGCATGCGAATTTACGGGGCTGTCGAAGACCTACATGTACAAGCTTACCCACCAAGGGCGAATCCCCCATTTCAAGCCCCACGGCAAGAACATCTATTTCAACCGCGAGGAGTTGGAACGGTGGCTGTTGCAAAATCCTGTCAGGACGGCCGAACAGAAAGAACGCGAAGCCGTCGATTACATCGTCCGCAAACGACGACCGAAGTAGTATTTCATCCGGCCTGCTCCGGCTCTTCGGAGCGGGTCGGATTTTCTATCAATTAGTAAGGCAAGTTTGTGTTTTTGTCAGCCAAAAACTCGCCTTGCGGCTCTCATCCCGATGGTCTAACGCAAATAATCGAATCCATGAAACACTCCAAACATACGGGCGGACGACCGCCGTTAGGCAAGGCCCGAAAACAGGAATACCGCATAACTCTCCGCCTCGACACGGAGCATAAACTGCGACTTCAAGCATTGGCCCGTGCTGCCGGACGACCGCGTACCGAAGTCCTCCGCCAGTTGATTGCTGCCGGTCGTGTGCGCGAATGTCTGCACCGCGAACATCTGGACTTCATGTCCCAACTCAAAGGTATGGCCCGCAACCTGAACCAACTTACCCGTCTTGCTCATGCAAAAGGATTTACGGGAATAATATCTCGTCATGCGGCTATTGTAATGGATATTGAATCTTTGTTAAAGAATCTTCGCGATGATCGGTAAAATCATCGCCGGAACATCATTCGCCGGGACGGTCGGATATGTAATAAAAGAACAATCGCGTATTCTCAATGCCGAGGGAGTAACCCCGCCTGATATTCGGGAGATGGTACAGGACTTCAAAGACCAAACATTACTGAATCCTCGGTTGAGAAATACGGTCGGGCACATCTCCCTTTCGTTTTCTCCGAAAGATACGTCGCGTATGACCGATGCTTTGATGACACAGATTGTCAAAGAGTACATACTGCGCATGGGGATTACCGATACGCAATACTTGCTGGTGCGCTATCTCGACCAACCGCATCCGCACTGCCATCTGGTCTATAATCGGGTAGGAAACAACGGGCAGACCATTTCGGACAAGAACATCAAAATACGAAATGCAAAAGTCTGTCATGCATTGACCGAGAAATACGGATTGCATCTTGCACCGGGCAAAGAATCGGTACGTTGGGAACACCTGCGGGAACCAGACAAAACTAAATACGAAATATACGACGCAATCAAAACGAATTTACCGAATTGCGGCAGTTGGAATGATTTGGAGTATCGGCTGAAAGAGCACGGTATTACTATGCCCTACAAGTATTGCGGCTCGACCAATCAAAAACAAGGAG